>ERZ1032445.362-NODE-362-length-11830-cov-5.278386_pt1 | contig 11830 bp, 8 predicted proteins | sample MGYA00518161_ERZ1032445 | MGnify/ENA primary metagenome ERZ1032445 (study PRJEB33719, sample SAMN04261326) | wastewater metagenome | biome: periurban shantytown; feature: human; material: feces | host: Homo sapiens | place: Peru: Lima | collected 2013-01-24 ...
ATGTCGGAAAGCGTAGCTGTGGGTGCCGGGGAAACGACGGCGAAGGTGAATGCGAATGGGGCACCTTTGCTGGGGGATTCTCGCGACCTGTTCCGACCCAAGACCTCGGATATTCCCGCCAAACCCGGTGTGTACAAATGGCGCGACGGGGAAGGGCGCGTCATTTATGTGGGCAAGGCAAAGAACCTGCGCAACAGGCTCACCAATTATTTCCAGCCGCTGTATCTGCTGCATCCGCGCACGCAGACCATGGTGCTGACCGCACGCAGTCTGGAGTGGACGGTCGTCGCCACCGAACTGGAATCACTGACGTTGGAATACACGTGGATCAAGGAATTCGACCCACGGTTCAACGTGCAGTTCCGCGACGACAAGACCTATCCGTATCTCGCGGTCAGCACGGGGGAGCGAATTCCGCGCGTGTGGGTCACGCGGTCGCGCAAACGGCGGGATACCCGGTATTTCGGCCCCTATGCCAAAGTGTGGGAATTGCGGCACAGTCTTGACCGGTTGCTGCGCACGTTCCCGGTACGCACCTGCACCACCAACGTGTTCCATAAGGCGCAACTGACCGGACGGCCATGCCTGTTCGCTTCCATCGGCAAATGCTCCGCACCCTGCGTGAACCGCATTGAAGCGGACGAACACCGGAGGCTGTGCGAACAGCTGGTCGGCGTGATGACCGGACGACTCGGACGGCCATACATCGCCCAGTTGACCCGCGACATGAAAGAGGCCAGCGCCGAACTCGAATTCGAGAAAGCCGCCCGACTGCGCGACCAGATCCAAATGCTGGAAACCGTGGTGCAACAGAACGCCGTCGTCTTCGACCAGGATGTGGACGCGGACGTGTTCGGCTTCGCCAGCGACGAGCTCGAAGCCTCCGTGCACGCTTTTTATGTGCGCGCCGGCTCGATTCGCGGCGAACGCAACTGGAGCGTCGAACGAGTTGAGGACATCGATGACGCCGACTTGATGGCCGACCTTCTGGTGCAGGTGTATTCGGACGCCGCCGGGGACAATCACCCCCAGTCGGCCGCGACCATCTCCACTAATCGCGAGGCCATCGGCTCCACGCAAACCATCACGGCCACGGACGCTGTGGCACGCGCCCAGGCCACCCGAGAACGCAACACCCGTCAGGAGACCACCGGGCGCGCGGACCTGCTGGCACCCATCGCACCGGTACCGCGCGAAATCATCGTGCCCGTCGAACCGGCCCGCCGTGAGGAACTCGAAGGCTGGCTGACCAATCTGCGCGGGGGAGCGGTGACCATCCGTGTGGCCTCGCGAGGCGACAAGAAGCAGCTTATGGACCGCGCCAACGAGAACGCCAGCCAAGCACTGCAACGCAGCAAGATGAGCCGCATCTCCGACATGGGCGCACGCACCCAGGCCATGAACGATGTGGCCAAGGCATTGGGACTCGCGGAAGCCCCGCTGCGCATCGAATGCTACGACATTTCGAACACTGTGGGTGGTGCCTTCCAGGTGGCCTCCATGGTGGTGTTCGAAGACGCGATCGCCAAGAAATCCGAATACCGACGCTTCGCCATCCGAGGCAAGGACGGCAAAGGCGCGGTGGATGATCTGTCCGCGCTTTACGAGACGCTCACCCGCCGCTTCAAGCACGGCAACATCGCCGGCGACTCCGGCGAAAGCATCGACGCGGAACAGCGTGTGGCCTCGGCCGCCGGCAAGATGACCACTGCCGTGGCGGCGGAGACAATCGCTGCGAACGGTAACGACAATGGTGAGGGCGGTTCCGACATCAGGGGCAAGGGGCACGCGGTGCCGGTCGGAGTGCAGAACGATGCGCGGGAGTCCCCGCCCGACATCGTCCAGCAGAACACAAACCGGCATCACTTTGCCTACAAGCCGAACCTGGTGGTGGTCGATGGCGGCAAGCCGCAGGTCATGGCCGCCGCCAAGGCGCTTGAGGACTGTGGCGTGAACGACGTGGCCGTCTGCGGACTGGCCAAACGCTTGGAAGAGGTGTGGGTGCCGGACGACGACTATCCGATCATCCTCAAACGCCAGTCCGAAGGCATGTATCTGCTGCAGCGTGTGCGCGACGAATCCCACCGCTTCGCCATCACCTACCACCGCCAGCAGCGGCGCAAAGGCGCCCTGCGCAGCGCGCTCGACGAGATTCCCGGCATCGGCGAAAGCTACCAGAAGCGGCTGCTCAACCACTTCGGCTCGGTCAAAGCCATGCGCGAAGCCAGTGTCGAGGACTTCGAGAAGGTCAAAGGCATCGGCCACGCCAAAGCCGAAGCGCTGTACAACGCGCTGCACGAGCAGTGAGCCGGCCCGGTCCAGCAGCCCAGAGTAAATTTTCGGTTGCGGGGCCTGTGGTTGACATATTCGAAGCAAAGTGTCGGCTAGCATGGGAACAGACATCAAGGAGGGGATATGGCCAATCATCGTTGCGCTGTACTCGGCAAACCCGTCGCACACTCATTGTCACCCGTGCTCCACAACGCGGCCTACCGTTCGCTGAAACTCGACGATTGGCTGTACGACAAGCACGAGGTGGGGGAAGACGACCTCGACGCTTTCCTCAAAGGCCTTGACTCGACGTGGGCTGGCCTGAGCCTGACCATGCCGTTGAAGAAGACCATCCAACCGTACGGTGTTCCGGAAAATTTGTGGGCCAAGGAACTGAAGGTGGCGAATACCGCGGTATTCGACTGGAGCGTGGCTGCCGATGATTCCGCTTGGCCGAACGGCAAGCCGGGCATCAAGCTATACAACACCGATGTCATCGGCATCCAACTCGCCTTCGACCATGCCAATCGCGAACTCGGCGAACACCACACCGCGTCGAGAAGCGGCACCGCGCTGATCATCGGCAATGGCAACACCGCCACTTCGGCGTTGGCCGCATGCTGCATGATGCCCGAAATCGGCCATATCGTCGTCGCCGCCCGCCACCCCGGAAAAAACACCGGGCTTAAACCAGTGGCCGAAAAGTTCGTCAACGTGCATAACCCGTACAACGAAATCGAATTAGGCGACGATCAGGCCCTGCTTGAGGCAGCCCGCAACGCCACCTATGTCATCAACACGATTCCCGGACACGCGGCCGACAACGTCGCGGATGCCCTCGCCAATGCCGGAACCGAGCCATTCTCCGGACTGCTGTTGGACGTGATCTACGATCCACGCCCCACCAAGCTCATGGAAGCCTGGCGCGCTCATGGCGGTCACGCCATCGGCGGCGAAGAAATGCTGCTGTACCAAGCTCTCGTACAGGTATTGCTGATGACCGGTATCTGGGATGACGACCCGCCCAGCGATGCCGACCAGCGTCTGCAGGACACCACCACCGAAGACGACCAGCTGGAGATCGCGATGCGCAAAGCTCTTGAGGAGGCGCTGTAATGAATCAACAGACAACGAACCGCGATACCGGCGAGGCGGCCGCCACGAATGCGCCGGCGAATTCCGCGACATCCACATCGACTCCGGACAACCAGCCGACCCCGCTTGATGCCTTCGAAGTGCTGCTCATCACCGGTATGTCCGGCGCAGGCCGCTCTCATGCCGCTGACTGCGTGGAAGACATGGGATGGTATGTGGTCGACAACCTGCCCCCCAAACTGCTTATCCCGCTTGTCGACATGATGACCACCTCCGGTTCCGGATCGGAGTCAGGCGTCCACAAGCTTGCCGCCGTCATCGACGTGCGCTCCAGCTATTTCGACGAGCTGGCCGCCGTGCTCGGCCATCTGGATGATCTCGGCGTCAAAACCCGTATTCTGTTCCTCGACGCCAGCAACGAAGTGCTCATCAAGCGCTATGAATCCGTGCGCCGCCCGCACCCGCTGCAGCACGGCAACCGACTGATCGACGGCATCCTTGAGGAACGTCACCTGCTGGAAGACCTCAAGGAACGAGCCGACTGGGTCATCGACACCAGCTCCCTGAGCATCCACCAGCTGTCCACCAAACTCTACGAGGCGATGCTCGGCTCCGGCCCCACCACCGTGGCAGTACACATCTTCAGCTTCGGCTTCAAATACGGTATGCCCATCGACGCCGATTTCGTGGCCGACGTGCGTTTTCTGCCCAACCCGTTCTGGGTGCCCAACCTGCGCGAGCTTACCGGGCACGACAAGCCGGTCGCCGACTACGTGCTTTCCAGCAAGGGAGCCAAGGAATTTCTCGACGCTTATGAGAAAGCTATCGAGATTGCGTTGGAAGGATACGCCCAGGAAGACAAGCACTACGTAACCATCGCCGTCGGCTGCACCGGTGGTCAGCACCGGTCGGTGGCGATGAGCGAAGAGCTGGCTCGCCGCTTACGCGCACATGGGCTCAACGTAACCGTTTCCGCGAGAGAACAGCACAAGCGTCACTCATCGTAAGCAGGCGTCGAGCGGTCATCGGGCAAGTGTTCGGTGACCACACTGCGAGAAAGCAGGGCCCATAATACGTATCAAACGGGTTCGCTTGTCCACCAGATTAGGTATCACAGAAAGCCGATGGCTTCCGACCGTGTGACAGCAGATAACGGCACGAAGCGCCTGAAGCATTGAGAAGAACGGGACTGTAGGAGGTAGATCTTGGCTCTTCTGGACGATGTCAAAAGCGAGTTGGCAGCCTTTGAAGGCGATTCGCCAGCCGCGATCAAGGCCCAAGCTGCGGCCATGATCCGTTTTGGCGGCGGTCTTCGACCGGTACAGAATACATACGTTATCCAAGCCGTATTCACCTCGCTTGACGTTGCAGAATGGCTGAAGAACACGTTGAGGAACGCGTTCGGGCACGAAGCCGAGGTCAATCACCTCACACGTCAGACCCCGAACGGCCCTGTCGAGACCTACGTGGTGCTCGTCACCCGCAACGTAGTGGCCTTGGCTTTGCAGACCGGACTGGTCGACCGCCGCAAGCAGCAGGTCCGTGGACTGCCGTCTGAAGTGGTCAACGGATCCATCGCCCAAATCAAGGCGGCATGGCGCGGCGCCTTCATGGCCCGTGGCTTCCTGTCCGATCCCGGTAAGGCCAGCTTCCTGGAAATCGCTTGCCCCACGGAAGAGGCCGCCATGGCCCTGTGTGGCGTGGCCCGTCGTCTAGGCATCCAGGCCAAGCATCGCACGCTGCGTAGCTCCGAGCGCGTGACACTCAAGGATCCCGACGCCATCGAACGCATGCTCAAGCTCATGGGCGCCACCCGTTCGGCTCGCGAATGGACCGGCAAGCGTTCCGATGGCGAGGCCCGCGGCAAGGCCAACCGTCTGGCCAACTTCGATGACGCCAATATGCGCCGTTCCGCCAAGGCCGCCGCCGAAGCCAGCGAAAAAGTGCAGCATGCTTTCGAAGTACTCGGCGATAACATTCCGGACAACCTCCGTCAGGCCGGCCAGCTGCGCATCGATCACGTGGACAAGAGCCTCGAGGAGCTCGGCAAGATCGCCGAACCGCAAATCACCAAGGATGCGATTGCCGGCCGAATTCGCCGACTGCTTCAACTTGCCGAGAAGACGGAGAAGGCTCGCGCAGCCGAAGGCAAGTAACCCGACAATCCGATTTGCCGTGCCTATTCGGCAAAACGCGACAACGATGTGACAAAACACCGCATTCAGTCAGTAGACGAATGCGGTGTTTTGTTCCGGAATGCCTGTAATATGCAAAGTGGCAAAATTGGCCACTTTGACGTGCGATTCGTCAAGGAAAGGATATTCATGAAGACACTCAAGGACCTTGGAGATCTCAAGGGCAAGCGCGTTCTGGTTCGCGCTGATTTCAATGTTCCGCTGGACGGCACCACCATCACCGATGACGGTCGAATCAAGGCTGCTCTGCCGACCATCAAGACCCTGCGCGAAGAAGGCGCCAAGGTCATCCTCATGGCCCACCTTGGCCGCCCGAAGGGCAAGGTCGTTCCTGAGCTGAGCCTGGCCCCGGTTGCCGCCCGCCTCGGCGAGCTGCTCGGCGCCAACGTGCCGCTGGCCAAGGACACCTACGGCGAGGACGCTCAGGCCAAGGTCGCCGCCATGAACGATGGCGACGTTGTGCTGCTTGAGAACGTTCGTTTCAACCCGGAGGAGACCTCTAAGGACGCCGACGAACGCGCCGCTTACGCCAAGAAGATCGCCGCCCTCGGCGAGGCCTTCGTTTCCGATGGCTTCGGCGTGGTCCACCGCGCTCAGGGCTCCAACTACGACGTTGCCGCCGATCTGCCGGCCGCCGCAGGCCTGCTGGTCGAGAAGGAAGTCAAGGCCTTGTCCAAGGCCACCGAGAACCCGGAGCGTCCGTTCACCGTGGTGCTTGGCGGTTCCAAGGTCTCCGACAAGCTCGGCGTCATCGAGAACCTGCTCGACAAGGCCAACCGTCTGGTCATCGGCGGTGGCATGGTGTTCACCTTCCTCAAGGCCAAGGGCTACGAGGTCGGCACCTCCCTGCTCGAAGAGGACCAGCTCGACAAGGTCAAGGGCTACATCGCTACCGCCGAGAAGAACGGCGTCGAGCTCGTGCTGCCGACCGACGTGGTCGTCAACGCCGGCTTCCCGGCCGGTGACACCCCGGTCGCCCCGGAGGTCGTTGCCGCCGATGCCATCCCGGCCGACAAGATGGGCCTGGACATCGGCCCGGATTCCCAGAAGCTCTTCCACGACAAGATCGTCGACTCCAAGACCGTCGTGTGGAACGGCCCGATGGGCGTGTTCGAGGTTCCTGAGTTCGCCGCCGGCACCAAGGCCGTGGCCCAGGGTTTGGTCGACGCCACCGCAGCCGGTGCGTTCACCATCGTCGGTGGCGGCGACTCCGCCTCCGCCGTGCGCAACCTCGGCTTCCCGGAGGACGGCTTCTCCCACATCTCCACCGGTGGTGGCGCTTCCCTCGAGTTCCTCGAAGGCAAGGAGCTCCCTGGCCTGAAGGTGCTTGAGTAATCCATTTTCTAGCTCCCCTCCTTGAGGGGAGCTACGTTTTTTTTAGAAGGGAAACATATGGCGTCCAAACGCATTCCGTTGGTGGCCGGCAACTGGAAGATGAATTTCGACCATCTTGAAGCCACTTACTTCGTGCAGAAGCTGGTATGGCTGTTGCGTGACGCTCACTTCGACTTTAAACGCTGCGAAGTCGCGCTTTTCCCCTCGTTCACGTCATTGCGCAGCGTGCAGGTGCTGGTCGAAGCCGACAAGCTCCATGTCGCCTACGGCGCACAATCCGTTTCCGTGACCACCCAAGGTGCCTTCACCGGCGATGTGTCCGCGGACATGATCGCCCATCTTGGCTGCTCATACGTCATCGTCGGCCACTCCGAACGCCGCAAATACCATCCTGAAGATGACGCCAATATCGTCGATCAGGTACGTGCCGTGCTCGCCGCCGGCATGCAGCCGATTTTGTGCGTCGGCGAAAGCTTCGAGGAACGACGTCAAGGCATTGAACTCGATTTCGCCGTGGGCCAGGTACGAGACGTCACCCGCGATCTCAACGAAGAACAAGCCGCCAAACTCATCGTGGCCTACGAACCTGTCTGGGCCATTGGCACCGGCATGGTGGCCACTCCGCAATCCGCCCAGGATGCCGCAAACGCCATCCGCAACGATTTGAAGACCACTTTTGGCACGAAGGTATCCGATAGCGTACGTATCCTGTACGGCGGATCGGTCACCTCGAAAAATGCGGCGGAACTCATTTCCCAGCCCGACGTTGACGGCTTCCTGATCGGAGGGGCGGCCCTGGACGTTGAGGAACTCGCCAAAATCGCTCGACTGGCACTGAAATCCACGAAATCACGGAACTAATACCACGGTTTTCCCGTGTGTGCGCTATGCTGGTCAACAGTCCAATCAATCCGGAGGTACCCTGTGACCGCTCTTAAGATCACGCTGCAAGTCATCGTCGTGCTGCTCAGCTTCGTGCTGACCCTGCTCATCCTTATGCACAAGGGCAAGGGCGGCGGTTTGTCCGACATGTTCGGCGGCGGTCTGACCCAGAACGCCGGTACTTCCGGTGTCGCCGAAAAGAACCTGAACCGTTGGACCGTTATCATCGCTCTGGTGTGGGTGGCCTTGATCATCGGCCTCGACATGATGACCAAGTTCAACCTCGGCTGATCGGCTTGCACGCCATATAGACTTGTCGCTCGCGACCCATGACCGTTACCGTCGGTCATGGGTCGTATGCGTTCTATCGAGTATTACGAAAGGACATCACCATGGTCACTATGAACCGCAACAAAGTCGTTATCGTCGGCACCGGCCGGGTCGGTGCCACCGCCGCCTTCGGCATCGTCACGCACGGCCTGTGCAATGAGCTTGTGCTCATCGACTGTTCCGCCGCCAAGGCCCTGGGGGAGGCCCGCGACCTCGATGATGGCAGCGAATTCCAGGACCGCCACGTCAAGGTGCGCGCCGGCGACTACGCCGACTGCAAGGATGCGGACATCGTCGTCATCACCGTGGGCCGCAAGCCGCCGGCCAACTCCAACCGCATGGCCGAACTCGGCTTCACCGTGGGTCTTGTGGGCGAAGTGGTCGACAACGTCATGGCCTCCGGTTTTGACGGCGTGATCGTCATGGTCTCCAACCCGGTCGACGTGATGGCTTGGTATGCCTGGAAACGTTCCGGTCTGCCTCGCACCCAGGTGCTCGGTACCGGCACCGCGCTCGACACCTCGCGTCTCAAGACCATCATCGGCGAAGAGACCGGCCTTGACCCGCGCAACGTGGGCGGCTTCGTGATGGGCGAGCACGGCGACTCCCAGTTCACCGCATGGTCCACCGTCTCGCTCGGCGGCAAGCCATTCGCCCGCTTCCTGGCCGACAACCAAGACCGTTTCGCCTCCGTGTCCACCACCGAAATCGAAGAGAAGACCCGCACCCGTGGCAATGAGATCGTCGCGGCCAAGGGCGGCACCAACTTCGGCATCGCCTCCACCGTGGCCGGCATCGTACAGACCATCCTGTGGGACGAACGCCGCATCGTGCCCGTCTCCACCCTGTTGGACGGCGAATACGGCGAACATGACGTGTTCCTCGGCGTCCCCACTGAACTGCGCGCCAATGGTGCCAACGAGATCGTCGAACTCGATCTGAGCGAGGACGAGCGGGCCAAACTGCACCATTCCGCCGAACTCGTGCGTGAACACTGTGAGGGGCTGCTGTGATTCTCGACGCCATCACGCCGAAACAACCCCGACTGCTGGTCGCCGACCTCGACGGCACGTTGCTGCACGACGCCGAGGTATTCGAGGACCGGTTCATTACCCAGCGCAGCATCGACACCATCAACCGCGCGCACGATGCCGGAATGCAATTCGCCATCGCCACCGCGCGGCCGGTGAGTACCGGTCTCCAGTTCGCCGAAAAACTGCCGGTGGACGCCGTAATCTATCTGAACGGCGCCCTCATCGATTTCGACCCGGCCCACTCCGACTTCGACCTGCTCACCTCAGGTGCCACGCCGGCCGATGAGAACCATTTGATCAAGATTGGCTTCTCCTCACGGCGTGCCTGCGAAGTCTGTCTGTTCCTGCTCGATCGCATGCCCGGCCTGAAGCTCGGCATCGTGATGAACGACGTGCGCTACACCAACTTCGATGTGCGCGTGTATTGGAAAACTCAGGCCTTCCAATACACGAACTTCCACGACGTGCCCGAAGGCGTGGCGGACAAAATCACCATCTTCCCCGAACCTGAACAGTGGAACGAGCTGCGTGCGCTGATTCCGCCGGACTTCGACATCTCCATCAGCGAAGGCGTGATGTGGATGCTCATGAACCCGCAGGCCAACAAGGAGCACGCGCTGCACCTGCTGTGCGAGCGACTGGACGTGCCGCTTGAACAGACAGCCGCCTTCGGCGACGACCTCATCGATATCAACATGATGAGCGAATCCGGCCGGGGCGTGGCCGTGGCCAACGCGAACCCCAAGGTGTTGTCCATCGCCGACGAGATCTGCCCGTCCAACAACGAGGACGGCGTCGCCCAATGGATTGAAGCGCAGTTGGGTTGAACCGGTCGAGACTCGAGAACACGCCAAAATTGAACTTGTGTTGAACCGGGGGTATGCTTTGAACCGTTGTTCAAAAGATAAATTGAACTCCCGGTTGGAGGCATAAGGATATGAGCGTATCGGTGTTTGCGGAACGTCTGCGCAATGCGATGAACAGCAGGGGATTGAAGCAGGTCGATTTGGTGCACGCCGCCGAACATCGTGGCGTAAAGATGGGCAAGAGCCACATCAGCCAATATGTGGCCGGCAAGACCATGCCCCGCGAGGACGTGCTCGAATTCCTGGCCAGCGAACTGGACGTCGACACGAACTGGCTGCGCGGCGAGGAATCCACCACGCAATTGAACTCGGACGCCTCCAACAGCGTCACGGGCGGCGAACACGCCGCCACACCGCTTGCCATGGGTGCCGCCAAGCCCCAGACGGACAGCGAGATTCCCGTGGGCCGCCGCCGCACCTTCGGCAAATCGCACAAGCTCGACAACGTGCTCTACGACGTGCGCGGCCCGGTCGCCGACGAGGCGATGCGCATGGAGGCCAACGGCACCCACATCCTGAAATTGAACATCGGCAACCCGGCACCCTTCGGCTTCCGCACGCCGGACGAAGTCGTCTACGACATGGCCCACCAGCTCACCGACACCGAAGGCTACTCGCCGTCCAAGGGCCTGTTCTCCGCGCGCAAGGCCATCATGCAGTACGCGCAGCTGAAGAACATCCCGAACGTCACCATCGACGACATCTACACCGGCAACGGCGTCAGCGAGCTCATCAACCTGTCCATGTCCGCGCTACTCGACACCGGCGACGAAGTGCTCGTGCCATCCCCGGACTACCCGCTGTGGACCGCCTGCGTCAACCTGGCCGGCGGCACCGCCGTGCACTACCTGTGCGACGAACAGTCCGAATGGTATCCGGACATCGACGACATCCGCTCCAAGATCACCAGCAACACCAAGGCGATTGTCATCATCAACCCGAACAACCCCACCGGCGCACTTTACCCAAAGGAAGTGCTCCAGCAGATCGTCGACATCGCGCGCGAACACCAGCTCATCATCTTCTCCGACGAAATCTACGATCGCCTCGTCATGGACGGCCTGCAGCACATCTCCATCGCCTCGATGGCCCCGGACCTGTTCTGCGTGACCTTCTCCGGCCTGTCGAAATCGCACATGATCGCCGGCTACCGCATCGGCTGGATGATCCTGTCCGGCAACAAGCGCATTGCCAAGGACTACATCGAGGGCCTCAACATGCTCGCCAACATGCGCATGTGTTCGAACGTGCCCGCCCAGTCCGTGGTGCAGACCGCGCTCGGCGGCCACCAGAGCGTCAACGACTACATCGTGCCGGGCGGCCGCGTGCACGACCAGCGCGACCTCGTCTACGACATGCTCAACCAGATCCCCGGCATCACCGCCGTCAAGCCGAAGGCCGCGTTCTACATCTTCCCGAAGATCGACGTCAAACGCTTCAACATCCACTCGGACGAGCAGTTCGCGCTCGACCTGCTGCATGACAAGCACATCCTCATCAGCCACGGCGGCGCGTTCAACTGGCATCGCCCGGACCACTTCCGCGTGGTGTACCTGCCGCGCATGGGCATGCTGCGCGAAACCATGGGGGAGATCTCCGACTTCTTCAGCTACTACTGGCAGAGCTGATCCTTGGCGCAAACGAACACGCTCGATTGTTTCGTGATATGAAGGAGATCTTATGCCGGTGGTGTCGCGTCGTGCGCAGGAAGCGCTGTATCCCAGCGATCGCGCGAACCGCGGCATGGTGGTCCGCGCTATGCCAAGGTGAAGGCGATGACGAAGGCCGTGGCGGACAGTGCGGTTGCCAGGAGCAGATAGCA
>ERZ1032445.363-NODE-363-length-11820-cov-14.463578_pt1 | contig 11820 bp, 7 predicted proteins | sample MGYA00518161_ERZ1032445 | MGnify/ENA primary metagenome ERZ1032445 (study PRJEB33719, sample SAMN04261326) | wastewater metagenome | biome: periurban shantytown; feature: human; material: feces | host: Homo sapiens | place: Peru: Lima | collected 2013-01-24 ...
AAAGAAATATTTCGATTCGAAGGAGGCGAAAAGAATCGACAGGAACATCAGCGAGAAAAAGTACGAAGAGCTGTTCGGAAGTCTGACCGGGACACAGTCAGACATAATCAATGACAGCGAATCAAGGTTCATCGTGGTTCCGGCCGGACCTGGAAGCGGCAAGACCTATGTCCTCGTGCGCAAGCTGGCCTCTTTGATCCTTCTGGAGGATGTCAAGTCCGAGCAGCTTCTGATGCTGACATTCTCAAGGGCCGCGGCTACGGAGTTCAAGAAGCGGCTCAAGGCTCTGATCGGCAACGCCGCCGAATATGTCGAGATCAAGACTTTCCATTCATATTCATTTGACATTCTTGGCAGGAAGGGAACGGTCGAGGGTTCCGAACATATTGTCGCCGACGCTGTCGTGGAGATTCGTTCAGGCAGGGTTGAAAGGAGCCGGATAACCAAGTCAATCCTTGTCATCGACGAGGCACAGGACCTTGGTGAGCAAGAATTCGCTCTGGTCAAGGAACTTATCCGTTGCAATGAGGATATGAGGGTCATAGCGGTCGGTGACGATGACCAGAACATCTACGAATTCCGTGGCTCTGACTCCGGGAATATGAAATCCCTGATCACTGAATATGGAGCGTCTGTCTATGATATGCTGGAGAATTTCAGAAGCTCCCAGACGGTCATCTCTCTGGCGAACTCCTACGTTAAAGGAATATCCGGACGTTTGAAGTCCGATCCGATCGTAGGTAAGAGAATTGATCCAGGGAATATCCGTTTGGTCCGTCATTCCACTCCCGACTATGAACAGGCCATTGTTAATGAGATCGTTTCTGGCAATAATCCCGGTACCATCTGCATTCTTACCGCCACGAATGACGATGCCTTGGTGATATCGGCTTTGCTTAACAAGTCCGGACGGAAAGCCAGGCTGATTCAATCCCGAGAAGGATTCCAGCTTTCAGACCTCGCCGAGTTCAGAAGTTTTCTTGACGCCATCCGGAAATATGACTCCGCCTGCCTCGATGATGTGACGTGGGCTGAAGCGGCGGATGCCGTGCGGCGCCGTTTCAGTGACAGTGGATGCCTTGATCTGCTTGAGAACTGTCTGGCCGCTTTTAATGATGAATATCCAACCCGTAAGTACATCACTGATTTTGAGAACTTTCTGCTGGAGTCTCAACTTGAGGATTTCACGAGGTCCAAGGACTCGGAGATAGTGGTCTCAACCATCCACAAAGCCAAGGGCTGTGAATATGACAACGTGTATGTCTCTCTGAAGGGACTACATAATGTGACCGACAAGGAGCGCCGGATGGCCTATGTCGGAATGACCAGGGCTAAGAACAACCTATCGGTGCATTTTGACAATGCGGACATATTCACAGATGAAGTGTCCCGCGCCGTGATGGTTGGAGATGATTCGGTCTATGGCTCACCGGAGGAGGTTCTGATGCAGCTTTCGCATCGGGATGTCGTGCTGGATATGTTCAAAGGCAACCAAAATCTGTTGCAGAGTCTGCATTCCGGAACCAGACTTGAGCTTGATGGTGACTACCTGTCCGCCGAGATCGACGGTTGCCGCAGGACGGTTCTGAAATTCTCGGCCTCGTTCCGTGAAAAACTTGCCAAAATGGCTTCCAAAGGATATTCACCGGTCGAGGCCAAGGTCAGGTTCCAAGTGTTCTGGCGTTATGATGAGCAGGTCGAAGGTAGTGCGGAGCCTGTTCGCCGTGAGATAATGATTCTTCTTCCTGACTTGACTTTTCATAAATCGTGACCGTGGAGGATAAATACTTCACTATGAGTGATATAACAGAGCGTCCTCCAATGGGTGGAAGGACGCTCTGGGATCTCGATGATTTCCAATCGATTAGGCTCCACGGTATGTGGCGTTGTTTTGTTGCCGCTCGGCTGCCTTACCGCTCAATGAAGAGCGGCTCGGCGCGGAGGTAGTTGCCGGTCGGGGTGAAAGAGGCATCCTTTATCCTGATTTTCCTCGCAAGAACCGGTGTCTCGGCGTTTTTGGCCGCGATGAAGGAATATGTTCCTTTCTCGGTAGCCCAGCCGGAGCGCTGCTCATCGTATGAGGCGAGGAGATTCTTCGGGATCCTTATCTCTACTGTCTGTGATTTTCCCGGGGCTATCACATCCGTCTTTGTGAAGCCTTTCAGCTCGCGGGTAGGTTTGTCCATGTCCTTGCCGGGGGCTTTGACGTAGATCTGGACGACCTCCTTTCCGGAATATTTGCCGGTGTTCTCCACGGTCAGGTTGACGACATATTCATCACCGGTGTCCTCCACGGTCATTCCGCTGTACCTGAAGTCCGTGTAACTCAGGCCGAAGCCGAACGGATAGGCGGTGCGGATCTTCTTGGTGGTGTAGTACCTATAGCCGCAGTAGATGCCTTCACGGTAGTTGACGTAGTCGATGTTCTCGATGTCGTACCGTTTCGTGACTCCGGCTGGAGCCGGACGGTGGAACGAGTAGTTGACCGGTTTGTCGGTGAGGAGCTGAGGCATGGTCTCGGATGTCGGGTCATCGTAATAGCTTACAGGAATGCTCATCGGAAGCCTTCCGCTCGGAGTTTCCTTACCGGAAAGCACTGAGGCTATGGCATGTCCGGCCTCGCATCCCGGAAGCCAGCTCATGACGATTGCGTCGGCCATGTCCTGCCATGCGGTCATGTCCACGATTCCGCCGACATCAAGCACGACAATCAGCTTTTTGCCCTCCTTGTGGAACGCTGTCGAGACTCCCTTGATAAGCCGCATCTCGGCGTCGGACAGCAGATAACTGAATTGGTAGAGTCTGTCCTTGCCTTCACCGAATATGCGACCGATGGTTATGACGGCCTTGTCGGCTTCCTTTGCGGCCTGCTCCAGCACGGCTTTGGACGGCATGGCCTCGGCCGGACGTTCGGCATCCACGAACCATTTGTCGAACTTGCTGTTGATCCTGCGGGTATTGAACCTTTCGTATCTAAGGCAGTCTTTGTAGAAGTCGTCTGTCGTTTTGTCCAGTCCGAATCCCGCGTCGGAAAGCCCCTTCTTGAGGTCTATAACGTATGAGCCGTTGACGTTTCCGGCTCCTGTGCCTCCGGTGATGAACTCGTAGGAAGTCACTCCGAACAGCGCGATCTTCGACTCAGGTGCCAAAGGCAGGGAAACCGCATCGTTCTTCAGCAGCACGATTCCTTCCTCGGCGGCTTTCCGGGCCACAGACGCATTGTGCCGGAGGTTCGGTTTATTGGAATATTCATACCCTTTGAACCGAGGACATTTGACGATGAGCCTCAGGAGTCTCGCCACAGCCGTGTCAACCACCGGCATAGGCAATGAGCCGTCGGTCATGGAGTTGACGAGACGATTGTAGTGCTCGTCGCTGCCCGGCTGGATCATGTCGTTGCCGCTTGCGACCATCTTGTCTGAATATAATCCCGCGGCCCAGTCTGTCATGACCACACCTTTGTAGCCCCAGTCATCACGAAGAACTCCTGTCGCCAGGTCGTGGTTCTCTGCGGCCAATGTCCCGTTGACATAGTTGTACGATGTCATGACGGTCCACGGATCGCTCTCCTTGATGGCGATCTCGAAGTTCCTCAGGTAGATTTCGCGCAGTGCCCGGACGGGAACCCTTGCGTCAAGGTAGAGCCTGTTGAGTTCCTGATTGTTAGCGGCGAAATGCTTGATGGATGTTCCGACTCCTTGGCTCTGGATTCCGCGGATGTAGCCAGCCGCGACCCTGCCGGCCAGAAGAGGATCTTCGGAGTAATATTCGAAGTTTCTGCCGCACAGAGGATTGCGTTGGATGTTGATGCCAGGGGCGAGCAGGACATCGACTCCATATTCGAGAACCTCATTGCCTATGGCTCCGCCGACCTCCTCGACAAGCGATGGATTCCAGGTGGAGGCGAGGGAGGTTCCGATCGGGAACTTGGTGCATGGGCGGTCGTCGATCCTGACTCCCGCAGGGCCGTCCGCCAGCACGATAGCCGGGATGCCCAGCCTTTCTATCGGGTGGGTTGTTCCGGCGGAACCCTTTACGTAGAGAGTCGTGTAGCCGACTCCGTCGAAGGCTTTCGCTCCGCTGCCTACCAGCAGGGCAGCCTTCTCCTCGGTTGTCAATTCATTGACAATCTGTGAAATATTATCACCGTTCAACTTCAACGGAGAACCCGCGAGCAGAACGGTGACCAAAAGTGAACCAATCATCATTGACTATGCCTTGTCCATCATTGTGAATATCCTTCCGCGGACTTCCTCGATGGTCCCGGTGCCGTCGATCTCCTCGTACTTGCCTGCCTTCTTGTAGTACTCCACAAGCGGTTCGGTCTTCTCGTGGTAGGTCTTGATGCGGTTGTTGATTGTCTCGTCCCTGGCATCATCGGCGCGGCCTTCGATCGCGGCCCTGTGCTTGATGCGCTCCATGATCATCGTGTCGGGGATCATGATGGAGACAACGGATGTGACAGCCTCTCCGTTCTTAGCGAGCATCTTGTCAAGAGCCTCGGCCTGGGCGATGGTGCGAGGGAATCCGTCAAGAAGGAAGCCGGAGACTCCGGTCACGGTCTTGAACTTGTTCTCGATCATGCCTTCCACAACCTCGTCCGGAACGAGCTCGCCGGCGTCGATCAGAGCCTTTGCCTTGAGGCCAAGCTCAGTACCCTTGGCGATCTCACCGCGGAGAAGCTCACCGGTGGAGATGTGGCAGAGATTGTATTTTTCAACCATTGCTGAGGCCTGGGTGCCTTTCCCGGCGCCCGGAGGGCCAAAAAGAATAAAGTATTTCATATCTGTGTCCAATACATAAATGTCTTTGAGGTTTCTTCCGATCTCGTTGTAATCCAGACCGAATCCGACTATGAAATCGTCCGGAATCTCCATGGCGACATAGTCAAGCTTGACATCCTTGGTGTAGGACGCCGGTTTGAGGAGCATCGTGCAGATCCTTGTCTCGACAGCGCCTTTCTCTTTGAGGAGCTCCTTGAGAGCCACGATGGTGTTGCCGCTGTCCACAATGTCTTCCACGACAATCACCCTCTTGCCTTCGATGCTTCTGGTCAAGCCCATGACCTCGCGCACGTTGCCTGTGGTGTGGGTGCCGTTGTAGGACGAAAGCTTGATGCAGACCAGCTCGCAGTTGAACGTGAGCCTCTTCATCAGCTCCGACGTGAACATCAGTGATCCGTTGAGGACACAAAGGAGTACCGGGCAATCGGTACATCCATTGAAATCATGGTTGATCTTCTCGGCTACCTTGTCGATGGCTTCCTCAAGCCTCTCGTTCGGAATGAACGGCTTGAAGGACTTGTCAAATAGTCTGACGTTGCTCATTGTGGTTCGTTGTTTTTAGTAAAAAACAAAATTAGGCAATATTCCTTAAAAAAACAGAAAAAACATACCTATGTTTTATGTTTCTTTTCGTTTTTTACGTTTACTTGCCTTACCTTGCCGGCCTGAACTTAAAGGGATGTGAATCTCTTGGCATAAACATCACGAATCATGAATATCCTGAAAAACTTCACTGCCGCGCTGCTGCTCGCGGTGCCTTTGTTTCAGGCTGATCTGACAGCTCAGTCTGACAACCTCATGAAGGCGATATTATATCTGTCCGGCGCGGATTCCGAGGAGGAACTGGACGAGCAGGAGATGGAAAGATTCTCCGTATTGGCATCCAGTCCGTTGGAAATCAATCTTGTGTCAAGAAGCCGTATGGCCACATGCGGACTTATGAGTCAGTACCAGGTGGCGAGCCTGATGGACTATCGCTTGCGGAATGGTGATGTGCTTTCCGTCTCGGAACTCGCTGCTGTTGACGGTTTCGGAGAGGATTACGCCAATGCTCTCAGACCGTTCATTTCGTTCGCCTCCAACGCTTTGCCTGGTCAGCCAGAGATCGGATCAAAGCGTCTGACAAATGAGGCCTTGGCCCGTTCCGCGGTCAAAGGGAAGGATTTCAACTATGGAGCCAAGTACAGAATGAACTATGGCGAGTCTTTCGAGTTTTCATCGGCTGCCAGGACTAAATATTCTGACAAAGAGCGGTTTCCGCCGTCGGCGTGGGCGATGAATATGACATATTTTGGCAAGAGAAGGATCGGCAAGGTCATCATCGGGGACTTCAACGCCCGTTTCGGCCAGGGGCTTACGCTATGGAGCGGAATGTCCATGTCTGGACTGTCATCTTCATCATCATTCAGTAAACGGCCATCCGGATTGTCTCCGTCATGGTCATGGTCCGGGATAGGAAGCCATAGGGGAGTGGCGGCCGACTTCACGGCCGGGCGCATGGTTCTCTCCGCGTTTGCCTCCTTTCCAGGGCTTCGCTCATGGTGCGAGAGCGGCAAACCCGCCGAAATCTCTCTGATGACAGGAGCGAACATAACCCTCCATTCCCGCAACGGGCAGTTATCCCTCACAGGCTACTGCCAGACAGAGCCAATGAATATGCCGGTTAGGCCTAAGACCGGCAAACTGTCAGGAGACTTCCGCCGTTCATGGCGCGGGGTGGATTACTTCGGGGAGTTTGCATGGGATTTCTCCGGAAAGAGTCCCGGAGCCATTCTTGGAGCCGTGTTTCCTTTGGGAGGCGATTGGAAACTCTCATCGGCTGTCCATAGTTATTCCTCAAGTTTCGGTTCTGATTATACGGGAGGGATACGAGGCTGGACAAAGACTTCCGACGAGCATGGAGCCACCGTCGGGCTTGAGAAGGCGGGAGCTTTCCTTACGGCCGACTTTGCCGTCAAGGACAGAGACCGTAGCAAGAGACAGGTCCGTGTGCTTTTCAGATTGCCGTTACAGTTGACCAAGGTGATGGTTCTTTCTGTGAGGATTACGGAACGTTTCCGTCCTTACGAGGAGGTTCTTCGATACCGCACCGGGGCTCGTTGTGATCTGGACTGGTCAAGTTCAGAGCTGTCGGCGCGTTACGGCCCGTCAGACAAGCCGGCCTGGAAGATCAGAGGCAGGCTTGAGGGACTGCTGTGCCGTTCGCTGGCCGGTCTCGCCTACCTGGAAGGTGGACGGAAAACAGACTGGTTCAGCGCCTATCTTCGAGGAACCATATTCATTGTCGATAATTGGGATGACCGGATATATTCATACGAGCGGGACGCTCCGGGTAACTTCACTGTCCCGGCCTATTACGGGCGTGGATGGAGTCTGTCCGCTGTTTCCGGATGCAAATTGCGGCTTGGCAGGGGGAGGGCCTTGAAACTGTACTTCAGGGCCTCGACAATGGCATATTCATTCATGAAAGAGCCAAAGCCTTCGGTTTCGGAAGCGAAGGCTCAGGCGGTGGTGATGTTTTGACGGCTACTTTGGAATCCTTATTTTCATCCCAGGCTTGATGTTCTCGCCTATCCCGTTGAACTTCATGATCTTTTCGGCAGTCATGCCCGGGAACTTCTTCGCGATGCTGTAGAGGGAGTCACCAGCCTTCACGGTGTAGTCGGTGTAACTCAACTGGCTGGAGGCTGATTTGACAGCTGATGCGGTCGGCGCCCCGCCTCCCTTATAGATGCGGATCTTCTGCCCGATTCTGAGGTTCGTGCTTCTGAGGTGGTTCCACTTCTTGAGTTGGTTCACGGTGACATGGTACTTGGCCGCGATCTTTCCCAAAGTGTCGCCCTTCTTGACCTTATAAGTGATCGTGCCGCCTGAATATGTCTCACCGGACGAACGCTTCCCGTCATCCACAAGGGTCTGCGGGTTGAGATATTCAGAAGCCTTGTATGTGTAGATCGAGTCCTCGTGGGCTATGAAGTCGCTGGAGTAGTTGTATGGAATCCGGAGGATGTAGGTTTTGCTGTCGCCTGGAATCACATCCTTGATGTACTGCGGGTTAAGGTTTCTGAGCTCATCGACGGAGATTCCGACAAGCTCGCTGATCTGCTTGAAATGCAGGTTCTTGTGAATCTCGAATGTGTCCAGCTGGGCCGGCATCCGCATGTTTGCCGGAGCAAGTCCGTACTCCTTGCTGTAATGGATGGCGTACATCGCCCCGACGAACGCCGGGACATAGCCTCTGGTCTCACGTGGAAGGTAGTCATAGACCGACCAAAAATCCCTTTTGCCCCCGTTCCTGCGAATGGCCTTGTTGATGTTGCCCGATCCGCAGTTGTAGGACGAGATCGCAAGGTTCCAGTCTCCGAATACGTTGTAGGAGTCGGTCAGGTAACGCGCGGCGGCATCGGCTGACTTGAACGGGTCAAGTCTCTCGTCCACGAAGGAGTTGATCTCCAGTCCATAGAGCTGCGCGGTCCTGAACATGAACTGCCACATCCCTTTCGCTCCCGCACTTGAGACCGCAACCGGGTTCAGCGCCGATTCGATGATGGCCATGTACTTGAGCTCGTCCGGGAGGTTGTACTTGTTGAATGTCTCCTCGAAGATCGGCATATAGTACTGGCAAAGCCCCAGGATCGTGCCCATCTTGGTCGGCATCTTCTCTGAATATAGAATCATGTAGTTGCGGACCTTGTCGTTGTATGGGAGGGTGATGAAGGAGTTCATCTTTTCCAGCCTGGCTTTCATCACTTCGTCCGGAACGTTTGACGTGAACCGGATCGAATCCATGTCGTAGCCGTTCCCTTCCTCGTTCTTTCTGGCCTGACGGTGCAGATACCAGATACTCAGAAGGCTGTCCGTAACCTCCTGGGTATAGTCCTCGGGATTCAGTCCGGCCGCCGTCTTGAGTTTGTTCTCCTCATAGACATCGATCATCTCACCCGCGATGCTGTCTTTCAGGATGCTTTCATGCTTCAGTTTGTCCAAGGCTTTCTGAAGGGAATCGACCCGTTGTCTGAGTTCCTGATTCTCTTCCTTGATCTTTTTTCTGAATACCTGCGCTCCGGCGTTCCCTTGGAGCAGGAAGACCATGAGCAGTATGATGGGCAGTGTCGCGTATGTGGTTTTTCTCATCCTTTCGTGCTCTTGTTAAAATCTAAGACCGACTTTGATTCCTATCGCGTTGTCCCCGAACGCTCCCATGCCGAAACTCATAGGTGGAACCGAGCGTGTGGGGGATGCGATGGCATATTCATTATGTGGCGGGATATATTCATTATAAGGAGAGATGACGGTCGGCGTGACATTAAGGGTGAGCTCGTCGTTCATCTCGAAGTCCTGCATGTAGGCGAACACATTGGCATCGATAACTTGAAGCAGGTAACTGCCTACAATAGCGACAACCGAATAATCCCTGTAGCGCCTGTAAACATTCCTGAAGTACAGCGCCCTTTCCGCCGGAATGGAGCCGGTGTATCCTCCGTCAGGATTTGTCGCCTCGTTGTGGATGCGCTTGAATCTTTTGTAGTTCTTGCTGTTCAAGGCGTAGAAATGGTAGGAACCGATCATCATTCCCCAATATATCGGAATCTTCCAATATTCCCCGTTGTACGCCTGCCCGAGTCCCGGCAGGAGGATTGAATATATCGTCGCCTTCCCAGGTTGGTTCTTCACATCCCTCTTGTAGTTGACAACTCCGTCCATGAGAGTGGCCCAGTAGATGAATCCGGCGCTTGCGAACATATACTTGGCCATGTCCTTCGAGCGAGTGTCCAGCTCGAACTCCATGTTAGGGTCAAGCGCCATGGCGATGTCATAACCCTTCTTGGAGTGCCTGTACTTGCTGTTGTAGTGGATTCCCAGTCCAAGGGTCGTTCCGATGCCGCCGTAGATTATCGGCAGTTTCCAGTACTGCTTGTTGTAGATCTGCTCGGATCCGATGAACACCGTCGATCCGGCGAACATGGTTCCGATCCTCAGTGTAGTGTCCTTGTGGCTGACCCCTCTGAAGAATTCCCGGAAAGACCACATCTTGTCCACGGAATCCCTCGCGGAGGTGGTGTCGCTCGGGTCATTGTAGGTCTGGTTGAACGCCTCTTCCCTGAACTGCGCTTTCGCGCCCGTGGAAAAGGCCGCCAGGCAGACAAGTGCCAGACATATCCTGAGAATCAGATTCTTCATTGTTCTTCTTAGATGTTCGAGTCCTCAAGGGCCTTGAGGAACCTGCCCACTTCCTCGTCGGAGTTGAACTTGATTGTCATCGTTCCCTTTCCGGAGGCCGAGCGTTTCAGGCTGATGCTGTTATCAAAAAACTTGCCGATGTGCTCCAGAACCTTGTAATATTCATCCGGAAGGTCCTGCTGTTTTGTGGCCGCCTTTGTGTTTTCGTCCTTGCTCAGTTTGTGAACCTTTTCCTCCAGCTGGCGTACCGAAAGGCCGTCCTTGATCACGAGGTCGCAGAGAAGTTCTTGAATATGAGGGTCTTCCACTCCAAGCAGGACTTTCGCGTGTCCGGTGCTGAGAAGCCCGGTCTTGAGGTCGTGCTGGACTTTGGTCGGGAGTTTGAGAAGCCTCAGATAATTGGCCACTGAGGCTCGCTTCTTGCCGACGCGCTGCGCCATCATCTCCTGGGTGAGGTTACACTCGTCCATCAGTCTCTGGTAGCTCATCGCCACCTCGATCGGATCGAGATCCTGCCTCTGGATGTTCTCCACGATCGCCATCTCAAGCATTCCCTGATCGTCCGCGGTGCGGATGTAGGCCGGGATGATGTCCATTCCAGCCCTCTTGCAGGCCTTGAACCTGCGCTCGCCGCTGATGATCTGATAGCGTCCGTTCTTGAGTTTGCGCACCGAGATCGGCTGGATGAGACCGAATGTCCTGATCGAGTCGGCCAGTTCCTCCAACGCCTCGTTGTCGAACGCCATACGAGGCTGGTAAGGGTTCGGCTCAATCAGATCCACAGGGATCCTGAGCACGTCACCGTAGTCCTGCTCGGGTTTTGACCCGGCGATCTCCTTATTGATATAGCCGACCGGCTTTCTTTCCGGCCCGATTGTCTGGATGTCTCCCAAAAGGGCGCTGAGCCCTTTGCCCAGCCTGCTTTCCTGCTTGTTATTGCTGCTCATTGTCTTTATCTCTCGTTCTTTTCCAACACTTCCTTGGCGAGGTTCATATAGTTGGTAGTTCCGTTGCTGACCACATCATAGAGGATTATCGGCTTGCCGTGCGAAGGGGCCTCGCTGAGACGTATGCTCCTCTGGATCACCGTATTGAAAACCATGTCCTGAAAATGTTCCTTCAGTTCGTTCACAACCTGCGCGTGAACCTTTGTCCTGCCGTCGAACATCGTCACGACGAACCCTTCGATGGTGAGCGACGGGTTCACGCCGCTCTGAACCAGTCTGATGGTCTGGAGCAGTTTGCCGAGCCCCTCAAGGGCGAAGAACTCTGGCTGCACTGGAATCATCACGGAATCTGATGCCGAAAGGGCGTTGATGGTGATGAGCCCAAGGGAAGGGGAGCAGTCGATGATGATGTAGTCGTAGTTGTCACGGATAGGGGCGAGCCTTCTCTTCAGAATCGTCTCCCTGTCCTCCACATCGATCATCTCAATCTCCGCTCCGACAAGGTTGATGTGCGACGGAATCATCTGAAGGTCAGGAATCTCTGTCTGAATCAAGGCATCCTGAATGTCAATCGTGCCGATCATCACCTCGTAGATCGTCCTCTTCTCGTCATTGTCCGGAGAGAAATTCAGTCCGGAGGTGGTGTTGGCCTGCGGGTCGGCGTCGATGATGAGTACCTTCTTCTCCAGCACCGCAAGCGACGCAGCGAGGTTGATGGCGGTCGTGGTCTTTCCCACTCCGCCTTTCTGATTGGCTATTGCTATGACTTTTCCCATATCCTGTGTGTATATTCAAATTTCAAAGTTACGGAAAATCTCTTGAAATGAAAAATCATTCGGTCTTGCTCGATTTTGCGGCAGAGTCAAAAAGCAAGTGCAACATTACAACAAATATTTGAAAAACTCATC
>ERZ1032445.371-NODE-371-length-11698-cov-15.433909_pt1 | contig 11698 bp, 10 predicted proteins | sample MGYA00518161_ERZ1032445 | MGnify/ENA primary metagenome ERZ1032445 (study PRJEB33719, sample SAMN04261326) | wastewater metagenome | biome: periurban shantytown; feature: human; material: feces | host: Homo sapiens | place: Peru: Lima | collected 2013-01-24 ...
GGACGCACGTATGACAGCCAAACGGAGAGCCAATCGGGGCATAGAATGAAATATTAATAACACAAATAATTTTAAAGTAAACAACATTGTATGAAAGGACATCCTAAAGGACTGATTTCAGCGGCGCTGAGCAACATGGGCGAGCGCTTCGGGTACTACATTATGAATGCGGTTCTCACACTCTTCCTTTGTTCGAAGTTCGGGCTGAGTGACGAGACTGGAGGACTCATCTACTCATTCTTCTATGCTGGAATATACATTCTCAGCCTTGTGGGAGGTATCATCGCCGACCGCACGCAGAACTACAAGGGAACCATCCAGAAAGGTCTCATCATTATGGCGTTGGGCTATGTGGTTCTCTCCGTTCCGATCCTCGCGACACCTGAGAACAAGTCTTGGCTCCTGCCTCTGACCTGCTTCGCACTCTTCATGATCGCTTTCGGCAACGGTCTTTTCAAGGGCAATCTCCAGGCCATCGTCGGACAGATGTACGACAATTTCGAGGCCGAGGCCGCCAAGCAAGGTCCCGAGGCACTCAAGGAGGCACAGGGGAAGCGTGACTCCGGATTCCAGATCTTCTACGTGTTCATCAACATCGGAGGCCTCGTGGCTCCGTTCGTGGCTCCTCTTCTTAGAAGCTGGTGGCTGAAAGTCAACGGATTCATCTACAACTCACAGCTCCCGAGACTCTGCCATGAGTTCATCAGCAACGGCACCACCTCGCAGAACTTCATGGACGAGGCCGTGAAGGCGGGCGCCGATCCTGCGATGCTGGCCCAGGGCGGAGAGGCCGTAGGCACTTTCTGCACGAACTATCTGGACGTGTTCAACGCCGGTATCCACTATTCCTTCATCGCCTCCGTCGTGGCCATGATGATCTCTCTTGTGGTATTCCTTGCCAACAAGAAGAAATTCCCTACTCCTGCCAAGAAGGCAGCCTCCGCCAATGCCGGCTACACCGCCGAGGAGAAGGCCACCATGGCAAAGGAGATCAAGCAGAGAATGTACGCCCTGTTCGCGGTTCTCGGCGTTGTGATCTTCTTCTGGCTCGCATTCCATCAGAACGGACAGTCCCTCTCGCTCTTCGCGCGTGACTTCGTCAACACGGACAAGATCGCCCCGGAGATCTGGCAGGCCGTCAATCCGTTCTTCGTGATCGTGCTGACCCCTATCATCATGTGGATCTTCGGCGCCCTCGGCAAGAGAGGCAAGCAGATCTCCACCCCTCGCAAGATCGCCTACGGTATGGGAATCGCGGCGACCGCCTATCTGTTCCTCGCGATATTCTCAGGCGTGATGGGTTACCCTTCAGCCACCGATTTCAGAGGTATGGAAGTCGCCCAGCAGGCAACTATGAAGGCCGGACCTTGGGTTCTTATAGCGACCTATTTCTTCCTCACCGTGGCTGAGCTCTTCATCTCCCCTCTCGGACTCTCGTTCGTGTCAAAGGTGGCTCCTAAGCATCTGCTCGGACTCTGCCAGGGACTTTGGCTCGGCGCCACCGCGGTGGGCAACCTCTTCTTGTGGATCGGCCCTCTGATGTACAACAAGATGCCTCTGTGGGCCTGCTGGAGCGTGTTCCTCTGCATGTGCCTCCTGGCAATGGGTGTTATGCTCGGCATGGTCAAGTGGCTTGAGAAAGTAACAAAGTAACATAGTATGTTCAAAAACCAACCGAAAGGTTTATTCGCGCTCGCCCTCGCCAACACGGGCGAGCGCTTCGGCTACTACACGATGCTGGCCATCTTTATGCTGTTCCTCCAGGCTAAGTTCGGATGGGAGCAGTCAACGGCCAGCCAGGTATATTCAATCTTCCTCGCGGCGGTCTATTTTATGCCGGTCGTGGGAGGATGGCTCGCGGACAAAATCGGATTCGGAAAATGCGTCGTGACGGGCATCTGCGTGATGTTCATCGGTTATCTGGTACTGGCAGTCCCTACAGCGGCCAACGGGTTTGGAGTCACCGTGATGCTCGCGGCCCTGCTGCTCATCGCTGTCGGAACGGGTCTATTCAAGGGGAACCTTCAGGTTCTTGTCGGCAACCTTTACGATGATCCACGGTACGCATCCAAACGTGACAGCGCGTTCAGCCTGTTCTATATGGCCATCAACATCGGTTCGATGTTCGCTCCTGCCGCCGCCACCGCCATCACAAACAAGTTCCTGGCAAAGGCGGGGCTCATATACAAGGCTGCGATTCCGGCGTTGGCCCACCAGCAGATGGCCGGCACGATCACTCCGGAGGGAGCCGAGCAACTGAACGGGCTTATGGCGATGATGCCGGACGCAAACGTGGCCGGAATGGGGCTCGACCAGTTCTGTCCGTACTACATCGACAAGCTTTCTGCTTCTTACAATATGGGATTCGCGGTGGCGTGCATCTCACTCGTGGTCTCGATAGCGATCTATTTCGCGACAAAGAGCTGGTTCAAGCACGCTGACGTCAACGCCAAACAGGCCAAGACCTCCGGAGGCAATTACGTGGAACTCACTCCTAAACAGACCAAGGAGCGTATCGTGGCCCTGTGCCTCGTGTTTGCTGTGGTTATCTTCTTCTGGATGGCATTCCATCAGAACGGACAGTCACTGACCTGGTTCGCCCGTGACTACACCCAGAGCACTGCCGAGGGCTGGAGCAGAATCGGGTTCAACATCTGGGCACTGGCTCTTATCGCCACGTCGGTCTACACCCTTTTCGGAATATTCCAGTCAGAGAAGGCTTCCGGCAAGATCGGCTGCGGAGCCGTGACCGCCGCCCTCTGGTGCGGGGCCTACGCCATATTCAAAGGCCTTCCTAACCCTCTGGAGATCCAGCCACAGCTCTTCCAGCAGTTCAATCCGTTCTTCGTGGTGGCCCTCACACCGGTGTCTATGGCCATATTCAGTGCCCTCGCCGCGAAAAAGACCGCCAAGCATCCTGAGGGAATGGAGCCTTCCGCGCCGAAGAAGATCGGAATAGGAATGCTTGTGGCGGCCTGCGGCTATCTGGTGATGATCTTCGCCTCCATTGGCCAGCCTTCACCGGCTTCGCTCAACGGCACGGTAGCTCCGGATCCAGTGGTGCCGATGTACCTGATCGGAACTTACCTTATCCTGACATTCGCCGAGCTTCTGCTCAGCCCGATGGGAATCTCGTTCGTGTCGAAGGTGGCGCCTCCTAAGTACAAAGGTCTTATGATGGGTCTGTGGTTCGCGGCGACCGCTGTCGGCAACTACCTCAGTTCCATCCCTGGACTGCTTTGGAAAAAGGTTTCCCTCACGGCCAACTGGAGCATTCTGATGGGACTTTGCATCGCCGCCGGTGTGGTGATGTTCGCGCTGCTTAAGAAACTGGAGGCGGCGACGAAGGATTAAAACAAAATACTTCAGGCTCGGCAAAAATGACTTCTAAATGACAGAAGAGACAAGACAAACTTTGATCCTGTGGGCTGAGACCTACAACGACCCTCAGTACTTCCAGGAAGATCCGATAGCTTTCCCGACCTTGTTCGCGCAGCGTTTCAAGGCCGGGAAACGCTCATTGGCCGACGTGGAAATCGCGGCGGTCTTCGCGGCGCATTTCGCCTGGGGCCGCAGGGCGATGATCATCAGGGACTGCGGCAGACTTTTCGAGGAAATGGACTGGAAGCCTTATGAATATGTGATGCGCGGCAAGTGGCGGGACGACGGCACCAGCATCCACCGCACGATCAAATGGAGCGAGGTGGCTGGAATATGCTCCCGTCTGAAAAGCGCCTATGAGGCAAGCCCATCCCTCGAATCTCTGTCCCAAGACGAGTTCAGGACGAATATCTTCGGCCAGAAATCCGACCTCAAGGCTCCGAACAAGAAGATCAATATGATGAGGCGGTGGATGGTGCGCGATGACGGCAAGGTAGATCTGGGAATATGGAAGGACACGGATCCCGCCGACCTGCTCATCCCTTTGGACGTACACGTCTACGACGAGGCCGTCGCACTGGGACTCACATCCAGAAAGCAAAAGGACATCGTGACGGTGAGAGAGATCACCGACTGCTTCGCGGACATATTCCCCGGCGATCCTTGCAAAGGGGACTTCTCCCTCTTCGGCTACGGTGTGACACATCCAAAGCCGACCAAAACAAAATAACGAATATATTCGTATAATAATAAATGTGGCCGACAGTTTGCAATATTCGCAAATGATTGTCCGCCTTTGGGAATTGATATATGCCAAGACTTTTCATCATAGCCGGTTGCAACGGTTCCGGGAAGACCACGGCGTCCTACGCGCTTCTGCCGGGGATGCTGGAATGCAGCGAGTTCGTGAACTCCGATGAGTTCGCGAAAAGCCTTTCTCCGTTCAAGCCCGAGAGTGCCTATGTGGCCGCCAGCCGCTACATGTTGGTGAAGATGAGGTACTTACTCCAGAGAAAGGCGGATTTCTGCATAGAGACGACGCTCGCCACACGGTTTCTTCTCAAAGTCATCAAAGAGGCCAAGGAGGCAGGTTACTACGTGACCATCCTTTACTTCTGGCTCAACTCCCCGGATCTCGCCGTGTCAAGAGTCGCGGCCAGAGTCGCGGCGGGAGGCCACAACATCAAGGAAGAGACGATCCGCAGGCGCTACAACGTGGGACTCCACTACCTGTTCCGCGACTTCATGCCGATCTGCGACAGGTGGATGCTTCTCGACAACTCCAATGTGCCGTTCTCAATTGTGGCCGAGGCGTCGGAGGACGGAAAGATAATCCGGGAGCCGGAGAAGTTCAGCAAGATCCAGGCGATCAACGAAGAATATGAAAAACATCTGGAAGAAGAAAAAAGGAAACTAAAGAATGTACAAGGATAAGAATTTCTATCTCAACCTGTTCCAGGTCAGCGAAGTACAATTGGAAAGGCTTGCGGCCGATGGTCTGAAAGGAGGCGGAAGCTACTGCGACCTATTCTTCGAGAACACTTCGTACAACGACCTGCTGCTGCGGGACGGAATCGTCTCCTCAGGCGGATTCCACATCGACTACGGTGTCGGAATCAGGGTTCTGAAAGGAGACAAGACCGGCTATGCCTACTCCGAAAGCACGGATTCCCGCTCGATGGCCGAGGCGGCCCTGGCGGCCTCCAAGATAGCGGAAGGCGGCACCGGAACAGCGTCTGCGATTTGCTGCAGAACCGTCACAGCGCCTAAGGACAGATATTCTTATGAATATGATTGGAGATCATCCGACGCGACGCAGCTTGTCCCGTGGCTGGAAAAATTGAAGGAGAAGATTGCCGCGAAAGACTCCAGAATAGTGAAGATCATCGTCTCGTTCTCCGGACAAGTAAGCGATATCCTGATGTTCAACTCCTTGGGAGAATTGACATTCGAGACAAGGCCGATGGGAATCCTGTCAGCCTCAGTCGTGTTCAGCCAGGACGGCAAGATCGAGAGCAAGAACACCTCCAGGGCGTACCGAGCGGGCACAGAGATGCTTACGAAATCGCTTCTGGACGAGATCGCGGACAGCATTGAGGCGGGGATAGACGACCGTTTCGTGGCCAAACGCCCGAAAGGCGGGCAGATGCCTGTCGTGATGGGTGCCGGAGCTTCGGGGATATTGCTGCACGAGGCTATGGGACACGCTTTCGAGGCGGATTTCAACAGGAAAGGCCAGTCAGTCTTCTCAGAGAAAATGGGACAGAAAATCTGCGACGAAAGCATCTCGATCGTGGATGACGGCACGATTCCGTTCAATAGAGGTTCCATCAATTTCGACGACGAGGGCGTTCCGGGACAAAAGACATATATGGTAAAGGACGGGATTCTGACCTCATACCTGCACGACAGGATCAGCGCCGGATTCTACGGGGTCTCCCCTACCGGCAACGGACGGCGGGAATCATTCCGTTACGCTCCGATCCCGAGAATGAGGGCGACATATATGGAAAGCGGCAAGGCCGACAAGGAAAGCATCATCGCATCCGTGAAGAAAGGAATATATGTGGATCAGTTCAGCAACGGTGAGGTTCAGATCGGTGAAGGAGATTTCACGTTCTTTGTCAAGAGCGGATTCCTGATCGAGAACGGACGGCTGACCCAGCCGGTCAAGGACATAAACATCATCGGTAACGGGCCGCAAGCATTGGCCGACATTGTGGCCGTGGGCAATGACCTGAAGATTGACGAGGGGGCATGGACGTGCGGCAAAGGACAGAGTTGTCCGGTGTCCTGCGGAATCCCCACAGTGTTGATCGACAAGCTTACAGTTGGAGGAGAATAGAATGGAAGAGATCAACGGAATGCTGACCGAGCAAGAAATGAAAGTCGCTGACGTTTGCCTGTGGAAGGCTCTCGACCTTGGAGCGGACAAGGTGCGCATCACACTGAACAAGAGCCTGATGGAGCTGTTCGGAACCCTTAACGGAGAACTTGACAAGGTCTCGCACTGTCTGGACAGATCGATCAGCGTCTGCCTTTTCGTGGACGGAAAATTTGGCAGTTTCTCCACCAACCGGCTGGTGGAAAGCGAATTGGATGATTTCCTGAAAAAGGCGATCGCAACGGTCAGGATGCTTGCGGAAGACCCTTGCAGAGACTTGCCGGATCCGTCCAGAACGGCGAAAAACGCCGTGACCGGCAAGGAACTCGGACTTTATGACGAGACTTATCCGGCCCTGACATCGGACGAAAGACTAAGGATGGCGATCGACGCGAGCATATTCAAAATGCACTGTGGCGAAGGACTCATCTCGGAGGAGGGAGAATATTCAGATTCCATCTTCGACTCGCTTGTGCTTGATTCCAACGGACTTAGATGCCGCCACACCGAGACTTCCTTTGAATATGGGGTCGAGGTGACCGTGCAGGATGCGGACGGGAACAGGTTCAGCAGTTACTGGTGGGACGCCACACCGATGCTCAAGGATCTGAATATCAAGGACTGCGGTGAGATAGCGTTCAAGCGGGCGATGTCACAGATAGGCCCGGTCAAGATCGAGAGCGGGAAATATTCGATGGTCATTGAAAGCGAGGTGGCATCGAGGCTTGTGACGCCTGTGCTGAACGCTCTGGGAGGATATTCATTGCAGCAGAAGAATTCGTTTATGCTGGATTCGCTGGGGAAGAAGGTGTTTCCGGAGTGGCTGAATATCTGGGACAGGCCGGTCAGTGTCGGGGAGACGGGGTCGAGGCTGTTTGATTCTGAGGGGGTTGCGACCGCGGAGATGCCGATTGTTGAGAACGGGGTTGTGAAGGAATATTTCGTCAATACTTATATGTCGAGGAAGATGGGGGTCGAGGCTACGGTTGAGGACGCTACGAGACCGGTGGTTTTGCCTTGTTTCGCGCCATCGGTCGCTGAGCCTGTCGAAGCGACCTGCGGCAAGGAGGAACTGATGCGTATAGTCGGCGAAGGCATCCTTGTCACCGGCTTCAACGGCGGCAACAGCAACTCAGCCACCGGCGACTTCTCCTTCGGAGTCGAAGGCTTCCTTTTCAAGGACGGAAAGATCGTCCATCCGGTAAGGGAGATGCTCATAACCGGCAATCTCCTCACCCTTTGGAACAATCTTTTGGCCGCCGGAAACGATGCGAGGTTCTGTAAGTCAAAACTTATTCCTACCTTAGCGTTCGGAAATGTTGATTTCAGCGCGTGACGCGGAATCGTCAGCAGTTCATAACAAACAGAAAATAAATTCATTAACAATAAGACATCATTATGAAAGTACAGAAAAACAATGTGGTCGAGCTGACCTACGAACTGATTGTGGACGGAAAACTCGCCGACAAGGCGACGCAGGAGCGTCCGCTTGGCTACATTCACGGGACACATATGCTTCTTCCTAAATTCGAGAGCGAGGTCGAGGGCAAGGAGCCGGGCGACGAGTTCGCGTTCACCCTCACTCCGGAGGAAGGCTACGGCACATTCGACGCCAGCCGTCTCTTCGAGCTGCCTAAGGCCGCTTTTGAGATCGACGGGAAAGTTCGTGAGGATCTTCTCGTCGTAGGCCAGATCATCCCTATGCTCAGCAACACTGGCCAGGTCGTACAGGGAACCGTTCACGAGGTCAAGCCAGACACCGTTGTGATGGACTTCAACCACCCGATGGCCGGCAAGACCCTCAACTTCACCGGCAAGGTGGTCAGCGTCAGGGAAGCTACGGAGAAAGAGCTCAAGGAAGGCCTCCACGGCGAGTTCCTCCCACAGGAAGAGCACGAGTGCCACTGCCATAAAGGCGAAGGTGGCTGCGAGGGCCACAAGGACGGCGAATGCTGCCACGGAGAAGGCAAGAAGGACGGCGAATGCTGCCACGGCAACGGCGACTGCCACAAAGAGTAATCAAGGAATATGCGCACGGCGGTTGTCATACTGAACTGGAACACAAAGGAATATCTTGAGCGTTTCCTGCCTGGTCTGCTGGCCTCGGCCACGGACGGGACGGAGATCATTGTCGCTGACAGCGCCTCCACGGACGGTTCGATGGAGATGCTGTCCGAGAAGTTCCCGACAGTGCGGCAGATCCGCCTGGACAAGAACTACGGCTTCACCGGTGGCTACAACAGGGCCTTCAAGGCTGTATGCGAGCTGCCGGACGCCGGAGATCTTGAATATTTCGTGCTCATAAACTCTGACATCGAGGTTCCCCAAGATTGGTTGAAACCGCTTACCGACTGGATGGACAGCCACCCGGACTGCGCCGCCTGCGCCCCGAAACTCCATTCGTGGTACGAAAAAGACTTCTTTGAATATGCAGGAGCGGCCGGCGGAATGCTGGATCGTTTCGGCTATCCGTTCTGCCGCGGAAGGGTTCTCAAGAGAGTTGAGAAGGACAACGGCCAGTACGATTCTCCGGCCAAGGTCTTCTGGGCCACAGGAGCGTGCCTGATGGTCCGCAAGACGGAATATTCAAAGATGGTAGGGCTGGACGACAGGTTTTTCGCCCATATGGAGGAGATTGATCTCTGCTGGAGACTTCAGTTGGAGGGAAAGAACATATTCGTTGTGCCTCAGTCGGTTGTGTGGCATCTCGGAGGCGGCACACTGCCGAACGACTCCCCGTGGAAACTGAAGCTGAACTACCGGAACAATCTGCTGATGCTCCAGAACAACCTCGCGAAGACGTATTCATTGCAGGAAGTGAGGGAGCTGACGCCGGAAAAGGCTGCCGTCAAGGCTTGCAGACGCGCCCGAGGCACCATATTCCTAAGAATGTGCTTGGACGGCTGCTCTGCGCTTGTCTATCTGCTGACAGGCAAGAAAGACTGCTTCAAGGCGGTTTGGGAGGCGCACAAGGAGTTCCGGCGACTGGAGGTCAGGCCAGATGTCAAGGCGATTCAGGAATATGCCGACACACACCGCAGGATTGATGTTCCGGCGCTTTTCCCGGAGTGGATCGTGCCGCTTGCTATGCTCAAGGGGAACGGAATTTTTGAATATTTAAGAAAGTTGATATGAAAATCGTCATTCAGGGAGCCGGCGAGGTAGGTTCGCATCTGGCGAAGATGCTTAGTCTTGAGGCCAATGACATAACCGTCATTGACGATGATCCGCAGAGGCTTGCCAACATCAGCTCGATAGCCGACGTGATCGCCATCGAAGGAGCGCCATCCTCGCTGAGGGTGATGCGCGAGGCCGACGTGCAGAACGCCGACCTGTTCATCTCCGTCGTGCCTTTCGTGCCGCAGGATGTGAATCTTGTGAGCGCACTTCTGGCCAAAAATCTCGGAGCGAAGAAAGTTACAGCCCGAATTGACGACAACGACTTTCTCTCGGCCGAGAACAAGCTGCTGTTCAAGCAGATGGGCATCGAGTTGATGTTCTATCCCGAGAGGCTCGCCGCCGATGAGATCTTCGATCTGCTCAAGCATTCCTCCTCGACCGAGTCGATGGATTTCGCCCGTGGAAAGCTTCAGGTCGAGGTGTTCAAGCTGGAGGAGGACTCCCCTCTTCTGGACATGAAGCTCGCTGAGTTCGCCGCCATAGCGACAAGTGACGAGTTGCAGTTCCGTGTGATCGCTATCTCACGCGGTGGCAAGACCATTATGCCGAAGTACGACACCAAGTTTATGTTCAATGACTTGGTCTTCATCATAGCCACCCGCGAAGGTATGGCATTCCTGATGAAGTTCCTCGGCAAGAGCAACATAGAGATCGACAAGGTGATGATCCTCGGCGGATCGGACATCGCCGAGCTGGTCGCCGCAAGGCTCAGCCAGAAAATCAGTTCCGTGAAGATTCTGGAGCGGGACAAGGAGCGTGGAATGATTCTGTCGGAAAGGCTGCCGGACAATGTGATCATCGTCATCGGTGACGGCAGGAACTCCGACCTGCTTCTGGAGGAAGGGATCAAGGACTACGACGCATTTCTGGCCCTGACCGGCAACGACGAGGCCAATGTGCTGGCCTGCGTGGTGGCGAAGAAATTCGGCGTTGACAGGACCATCGCCGAGGTCGAGAACATCGAGTACATCCACCTTGCCGAGGAGATGGGCGTGGATTCGGTCATCAACAAGAAACTGATCACCGCCGGCCGCCTGTTCAAGTTCACCCTAAGCGGCAAGGCCCGCCTGGTCAAGTATATGAGCGGCACGGACGCGGAGGTTCTTGAATATACCGTCGCCCCGAACAGTGCCATCACGAAAGGCACCCTGAAAGACATCTCGTTCCCGAAAGACGCCGTGATCGGCGGCCTCATCCGAGGCAGCGAATCCTACATCGCGATCGGATCCACCCGCATAGAGCCCTACGACCGAGTCGTCGTCTTCGCCCTCCCGCACACCGTCAAGGACATCGACAGGCTGTTCAGGTAGATTAACTCTCAGAAAACAATTGAGTTTTTCTGTTGCCTTCCAACCATCTATTTGATACTGATGAAGGTGAGGAGAATCACAGGGAGGTAGTCTTTCAGGCTGGACTGGAGGGCTTTGCGGACGAAACGGATGTTGTTGTCAACCTTGTCTTCGGAGATATTCAACAACTCGGCGACCTCCTTGTATTTCCTGTTTTCCGCAATGGGACACCCATTTTAGCAGTTGGCCGAGATGATGTCAAGCAACTCGGTGACTTCTGGCTCCTCTTTGGTGTGCAGGAGCACTGACTTTCGCTTGTTGTCGTATGGATTGATGTAATCGATCTGATATATTTTCTCCGCGAGGAAGCGGGCCCTGTCCAAGGTGATCCTAGTACCGGCAGTTTTCAGGATGCGCTCCAACTCCAGCATGATCGTGTATGCCACGAAACATATGCAGACGTGGGCCTCAATCCTGTTGAGGAGCCTGTGGTACATCGGACGGATGTCAAGGTCCGTCTTGCAGAGGCGGAAGGCGCGTTCTATCATGAAGAGGTATCCATATTCCTCTATCACCCTGTCATCCGTGAGCGTGCTGTTTGTTGTGTAGCCCTTGTAGCCGTCCAGACATTTATCCTTGGTGACCTTGTCGTAGTCAATCCTGACGGAGGCGTCTCCTGTCATCGTAAGGAAGCGGTTGTAACCGCGGTTGTTCAGTTTATCCTTGGTGATTCTGTCCGTTTTGAAGCGTTTCTCAAGCCGCTTGAGGCCCCTCTCGCGTGGCTGTAGGGCCGATTGCTGGACTAAAAGTCAAAAACTGCGGAAAATAGGAAGAAAAATATTTCTGTTTTTTAAGACGATTTTTCTGTTTCTTATGTTTTGAATATGTTTCTTTTCGTTTTTTACGTTTTTTGTCCATATTATTGCGGTTCAAATATTTAACACCTAAATATATGGACTTCTTT
>ERZ1032445.378-NODE-378-length-11515-cov-9.316405_pt1 | contig 11515 bp, 7 predicted proteins | sample MGYA00518161_ERZ1032445 | MGnify/ENA primary metagenome ERZ1032445 (study PRJEB33719, sample SAMN04261326) | wastewater metagenome | biome: periurban shantytown; feature: human; material: feces | host: Homo sapiens | place: Peru: Lima | collected 2013-01-24 ...
GAGGGGCTGAGCTACGGCGCGGTCCTCGTGGGCGGCGTCAAGCAGCTGCTGGGCATCGGCCGCACCGAAAAGTTTTCCCAAATCATGGCCGCCATGGGCAGCGCGTTCTTCACCCGGCGCATCTGCCTTTTGGGCGGCGGCGTCATTGCCGTGGCGGCTATCACGATGGTGGCCGCAGCCGCCTGGCTGGCCGCCGAGAAAGGCCCCGCCCGCCGCCGCGTGCTTGCGGCGCACCTGGGGTTTGCGTTCTGCTTTGCGGCGCTGTATCTGTTCCACTTGATTCTCTACAACTACAACTTTTCCGATATTGAGGGCCTGGCGCTGAAGGACTACGACCGCTACCTGGCCCCTTACTACCAGGCGTGGATGCTGGCGATGCTCTGCCTGTTGGCCCGCAGCGCAAAGGAGCAGCTGAGCCAGCTGGCGCTGGGCGGTGCGGCGGCGGTCATCATGGCCGTGTTCTGCTGGCGCGGCATCCCTGCGGCCGGGTTCTGGACCGGGGCCAACAGCCTGTATACCCTGCGCGCCGACGTGCAAAACCGCGCTGACACGATGAATACTGTGCTCAACTGGCCTGACCGCGTGCTGGTCATCAGCCAGGGCGACGACGCCACGCGGTGGTACTACTACCGCTATGAGCTGACCGCCCAGGTCGTGAACGGCTTTGGCGGCTTCTATGGCCGCCTGGGCGAGACGCAGGACCGCTGGGACAGCGATTTTATGAACCTGGTGGAGAGCGAAAACTGGACGCTGTACGACTACAAGGCCGTCTGCGTGCCGGACACGCTGGTTGCCTACATGGCCGAGAAAGACTGCGATTATATCTTAATCGACCGCGCCGACGACTATTTGCAGCGGGAGTTCAGCCCCCTGTTTGAGGGTGGCCTGACCAATGATATGCCCGCGACGCTCTACCATTTTGAGGGCGCGGACGCCGACGTGCCGTTCACGCTGGCGGCTGTGGCAGAAAGCGGGGTGGCGTAAATGAAAAAACCGCTTTTTAAGGCACGGCAACTGCTGGTGCTGGCTTATCTGCTGGCGGCGGTGTTCTGGGTGGTGCGGTGTCTCGTCGGCTGCGGCGTGATGCTGAACTACAAAATGCAGGGCAAAATGCCCCAGACCCATGTGGACGCCGCTGACCTTGTGACCGAGAGCTTCGCGCCCTACTCCTCCAACGAGTGGTGGACGCCGCCGGATGATGACCCGGCGTGGTATCTTTCCACCGACAGTGACCCGCACATTTACTGGCAGGGGCAGGGATACATCGAGACGGTGGTGCTGGACGCAGCGCACCGGCTGCCCCCGGGCGGCGTGGCGCTGTATTACCTGAAACCCGGCCAGACTGACTACACCGAGGCGCAGAAAGTCTACGCCACTGTGACCGCCCCCGGCGTGTATACGTTTGATCTGGGCGGCAGGTGGGTAACGGGGCTGCGCATCGACCCGGACAGTGTGGGCGGCGTGCCGACGCTGTTTACCTGCATTGAGCTGAACCCTGCCCGGGCGTGGTACACCCGGTTTATCCCCACTGCCGGCTGGTGGCTGGTGCTGACGTTTGGGCCATGTATCGCCGCCGCTTTCGTTTCCCTTTTTATAAGGAAAAAATAAAGCACACCGTAGGGCCGGGTATGCCCGGCCCTCAGCCAAAAGGCAAAATCGCTTTTGCGGGAAAGCTGCGGGCCGCACATGTGCGGCCCCTGCATCCCTGCACACTTGTAGGGGGCGGCGTTCTCGACGCCTCTACCATCATCCCATATGAAGGAGTCTGTCCTATGGAACTGCTCTGCGTACTGGCTGCCGTGGCGGCGCTGTTTTGCGGCTGCGCGGTACTTACGCTGAAATGCCGCGTCCCGGCGTCGGTGGCACCGCTGACGGCACTGTCCCTCATCGTGGCGGTGCTGACGCTGGCCGCCATGGCGGGGGTGCTCTACCCCATCACCTGGGCGGTGTATGCGCTCTGCCTGGCGGGCGGCGTGTGGGTGTTGGCCACCCGCAAAAGCCACGCTGGAGCGGCGCAAAAGCTGTTCACCCCGGGCAGTGTGCTGTTCTGGGGCATGGCGCTGGCGTTCACCGTCTACTTTTTTGTGCGCCAGCCGATGGCCACCGATTTTGACGAGCTGAGCCTTTGGGCCACCGCGGTCAAAATCACGAAGGTCAACAACGACCTGTACGCCACAGCAGAATTGGGCACCCCCTGGGCCGCGACCCAGAACCCCGGCCTGCCGCTGCTGGCGTATTTCTTCCAGTTTTTGGGCGATTATGCAGATTGGAAAATTTACGTCGGTTATGACATTTTGTATTTTTCTGTATTTGCCGCCGTTGTCGGGGCTATCCCGCGCAGCAAATGGCGTGTGGCCGTGCCGATGGCCGCCGCGCTGTGGTGCGTGCCGTTCTTCTTCACGAACTACAACCACACTATCTACCTGACCACCACCTACATGACCAGCTACGGCGATGTGCCCGCGGGCCTTGTGTTCGGCGGGGCGGTGGCCGCATGGCTGGCGCTGCGCCAAACTTCGGCCCCCAAGTGGGCGGTGCTGCCGATTCTGGCGCTGTCTGCCAACATCAAGGCCAATACGTTTGTATTGGCGCTGGTGGCAGCGGGGCTGGTGGCTGTGGACGAGTGGCTGTTTGCCGACGACGGCGATTTCAAGGCCGGTCTGCTCCCCCGCACCGGGTTCAGCCTGGCCTGTTTTGCCGCACCGATGGCAATTTACTATCTGTGGAATGTGCGCTATGTGGGCTGGCTGGTCAGCCGCAGCGCCAGTGATTCCGGTGTCGGCGAGACGAGCGCCCCGCTGTCCGCCGTCGTGGTCAACGGCATCAAGATCCTGCTGGGGCAGCCGGTCGAAGGCTTTTACGCCGAGCGCGAGGCCCAGTTCCGCACTGCGATGGCCGACATGGGCCACCAGTTCTGGACCAGCGACGGCAAGTTGAGCATGATCGGGCAGGGCCGCAATGTGGTCGCGCTGATCGCCATCGTGTTTGCCGTGGCGATTCTGGCGGCAGCATCGCGGCGGCTCAAGGCGCGCATTGCGGTCATCGGTGCACTGTCCGGCGTCTGCTTTTTGGGCTACAACCTGATGCTGGCACTGAGTTACGGCTTCATCTTCAAGGATTTCCAGGCCGAGCAGCTGACCGACTACAACCGCTACATTTACAGCTATTACATCGGCTGGTTCATCCTTGCGCTGGCCTGCCTGTCGGTGGCGCTGCTGCCGCAGATCACCGTCGAGGGCGGGGCCGACGGCCCGACAGCGGTTTTTGCTGCGACCCGCCGCCAGCCGCGCCCTGTGTTTGAGCTGTTTGTGCTGGCGCTGGCCTGCGGGATGCTGTTCCGCCAGAGCCAGCTGATTTTGCCGCAGCTGAGTGTGCTGGGCTTTGCGAACAGCGAGTTCACCGACCGCCGCGCCGAGCGCGCCGAGGCCGAGCTGGTGTGCAGCTACCTGGCCCCCGATGACCGCGTCTTTTATGTCGGGCAGGGCGACAACGGCGAGGGCTGGTTCAGCGCCGTGTTCGACTTCTACCCGATTTTGGTGGACTATTCCGGCACCGTGACCACGGACCCCGACACCGGCGAAACCAAGATGATCGGCGGCGGCGGCGAGCTGGGTCTGCCCGAATTGCAGCCCAGCGAGGGCGTAAAAAACACCTACTACCACGGTTTTACGGCAGAGGAGCTGGACGGCATCGTGCGCGGCAACGGCTGCACGGTGCTGTATATCCAGACGCTGGATGATATTTTTGTGCAAAGCTACGCCGACCTGTTCACTGACAAGCTGGCGGCGGCCCAGAGCGGCGAGACACTGCTCTACCGCGTGACCGATACGGGCTTTGCCCCAATGCAGATGGAGGTGAGCGCCCCGTGAAAGCGATGAAAAACTGGTTTGCGCGGCGCGGGGCACTGCCCATCACCGCGTACCTGCTGGCGCTGGCCGCTTGGCTGGTGCTGGGCGCGGCTCACTTTGGCAGCGATGCGCTGGCGAAGGCCCAGGGCCGCCTGGCCGAGGAAACGATGGCCGTGACCGACTGGCAGCTGGTGGGGCTGACCCAAAATGAGGACGGCACGCTGACCACCGTGGACGGCGACCCGCAGATGATTTTGGAAAATGTCGATGGCCGCGTGGTGCGCACCATCAGCTACACCGTGCAATTTGACGGCGAAGCGCGGGAAATGTGCCTGTACTACACCACAAAAGTCGGCGAAGATTACTCTGCCGACCGCCGGGTGTTTCCCCAGAGCGTGGGCGAGGGGCGGTACATCTACACGCTGCCCCGCACCAGCCTGGCCGCGCTGCGGCTGGACCCCTGCAGCCCCGAGGAAAACAAGACTGTGACACTGGCGGTGCGTGATATCACCTTAAACGCCGCCGACACGCTGCCCGCCGTGTGGCAGTATTTTGTGCCGACGTGGTACCAGGCGTTTTGCCTGGTGCTCTACCCGGCCTTGGCAGCCGCCGCCGTGAGCATGATTTTTGCGGTACTCAAAAAGGAAAAATAATTACAGAATGAGCAGATGTTTCACTTTGGGTGGGCATCTGCTTTTTTGGTGGGGTAGAGAATGCAGGGGCCGGGTATGCCCGGTCCCTACAATCTTTTTGGCAAAGCCTTTCATTTTGCACCGGCTTTTTCGGTAATTTTGCACGAATCTGTTGCTTTTGGCATTTGTGTTATATTATAATAGTTAATGTATGGGAGAATGTGCTTTTTCGGGCGTTTTCTCCGGTCTTATGTATAGGTAAAGGGACCATGAGCGAAAAAGAAAAGATCCTGATAGCGGACGATTCCGCAATGAACCGCGCTATCCTGACGGAGATGCTGGGCGACGGTTACGAAATCCTTGAAGCCGAGAACGGCCGCCAGGCAGTTTCCATCATGCAGACCAACGTCGACATTGACCTGCTGCTACTGGATATCATGATGCCCGAAATGGACGGCTTTGATGTGTTGGCCATGATGAATAAATATCACTGGATCGACGATATCCCGGTCATTATGATCTCGGCCGAGAACGCATCCAGCTATGTGGAGCGTGCCTACGATCTGGGCGCGACTGACTACATCAGCCGCCCGTTTGATATGGCCATCGTGCGCCGCCGCGTCATCAACACCCTGATGCTCTACGCCAAGCAGAAGCGCCTGGTGCGGCTGGTGGCCGAGCAGGTCTACGAAAAAGAGAAAAGCAACTCGACGATGATCAACATTCTCAGCCATATCGTCGAGTTCCGCAACGGTGAGAGCGGCCTGCACGTGCTGCACATCCAGACGGCGACCGATATCCTGCTGCGCACGCTGGTCCGGAAAACCGACAAATACAATCTGAACACCGCCGATATCTCGCTGATCAGCACCGCGTCGGCGCTGCACGACATCGGCAAGATCAACATCCCAGCGTCGATTCTGAACAAGCCCGGCAAACTGACGAAGGAAGAGTTTGACACGATGAAGACCCACACCACCACCGGTGCGGAAATTCTCGACAAGCTCCCCTTCCAGCAGGAGTCGCCGCTGGTCAAGACAGCCTACGCCATCTGCCGCTGGCATCACGAGCGCTGGGACGGCCGCGGCTACCCTGACGGCCTGAAGGGTGAGGATATTCCCATTGCCGCGCAGGTCGTGGCAATGGCCGACGTCTACGACGCCCTGACGAGCGAGCGCTGCTACAAAAAAGCCTTTGGCCATGACAAGGCCATGGAGATGATTTTGAACGGCGAGTGCGGGCAGTTCAACCCGCTGCTGCTGGAATGCCTGACGGATGCGGGTGCGCGGCTGCACGCCGAGCTGAGCCTGGCCTCCTCCGGCGGAAGCCGCCGCAACTACCTGGCCGAGGCACAGCATATCTCGGAGGTGCTGCTGCACGAGAAATCGCTGCCCGGGCAGGATCACATCCTGCGCACGCTGTCCGTGCTGCGCACCAAGGCGAATTTCTTTGCCGAAAACGCCCGCTGTGTGCAGTTTGATTACAACGAGGCCACCGGCCTGGTGCGGTTCTCGCCCTGGGCGGTGGAGCATATGCAGGTGCCGGAAGAGCTGCATCTGCCGGACGAAGCCGATCAATCCGGCTTTGCCATCGCGGATATTGATCGTATCCGTACCGCGCTGCGGGCCACGACAGTGAACCGCCCCCACGCCGAGCTTTCGATGCTGCTGCCCATTGACGGCGAGCTGCGCTGGCATCATGTGTCGCTCTGCGCCCTGTGGAGCGATGAGATACCGCCCCTTTACATCGGCGCGGTGGGCCAGGCCACCCCTGTGTAACAAGGGGCAGCGCAACGCCTGTGTCACTGCGGAATTTACCGCTGAAGAATAAAAGTGAAAATGAGAAAGGCAGAAATGATATGACGTTACAGGAATTTTATGCCCGCGTCGGCGGCGATTACAATGCCACCCTGAGCCGTCTGCCCAGCGAGGCCCTTGTGAAGAAGTTTATCCTGAAATACCCCGGCGACCCCAGCTTTGCCCAGCTGAAGGACGCGCTGGCCGCCCAGGATTGGGAGCTGGCTTTCCGCGCCAGCCACACACTGAAGGGCGTGGCCCAGAACTTAGGGATGGACCGCCTGTACAAGGCTGCCGCGACCCTGTGCGACGCCGTGCGCGGCCCCAAGCCGCTGGAAGATGAGAGCCTTTGGCCGCCCGTCCTTGCTGCCCACGAGGAAGTGCTGGCGGCAATCCGCGAACTGTAAAGCCCCCCTTGCAGGTCGGCCCTGCAGAATACCATGTGCGGCGTCTCTGCCGCCGCACAGGAAACCGGAGTGCCCCTGCCATGTATAATAAAAAGGAGAACCTCCCCGCTCTGCGGCGCACGGTCTGCTGCCTGCTGCTTACCAGTATGCTGTTGGCCGCGCTGCTGGGCTTTGCCATGCCTACCAGCGCGGCGGGCAGCGATGACACGCCCCGGCGCACCCTGCGCGTAGGCTTTTACGCCTACACGGGCTACCACGTCATGGATGAGGACGGCCACCGCAGCGGCTATTCCTACGAGGTACTGCAGCGCATTGCCCAGCATGAGAATGTACAGTTTGAGTATCTGGCTTACGACTGTGATGCCAACGAGGCCGCCGATATGCTGGAGCGCGGCGAGATTGACCTGCTGCCCACGCTGCGCAAGACCGATGAGCGCGCCGAGCGCTTCGACTTTTCCAGTGAGCCGATCTCCAATGTAGCCACAATGCTGACCGTCAAGGCCGGCAACCGCAGCATCGTGGCGGGCAACTATGATACGTTTGACGGCATGGTCGTCGGTATGAGCCGCAGCGGCAACGGCCGCAACGAGAGTTTCAAGGCCTACGCTGAGAAAAACGGCTTTACCTACACGCCGGTCTATTTTGACACCGATGAGGAACTTTCCGCTGCACTGCGCAGCGGCACCATCACGGCGGCAGTCTCCAACCGGATGCGCCAGACCTCCAACGAATGGGTCATCGACACCTTTGACAATGAGGACGTCTACATTGCCGTGCGCAAAGGCGATGCTTCGACCCTGCGGCTTGTCAACGACGCGTTGATCCGTATGGACCGCGACGACCCCACCTGGCGCACGACCCTGTTTGACAAGTACAACAAGAACATCCACACCAGCAACAAGCTCTACCTGACCGCTGCTGAGGAAAACCACATCACGGCCCACAATGCAGCGGACAAGGAATTCACCGTGCTGGCCAACCCGGACCGCTACCCCTACTCCTATCTAGACAAGGACGGCAAGCTGACCGGCATCATGGTAGACCTCTTTAAGCTCGTGGCGGGCCGCGCCCGGCTGCACTACAAGTTCTTGACACCGGCTGACCGCACCGAGTACAAGCAGATTCTCAATGACCGCGCGGCGGATTTTGTCATTGATTTGACCAGCGATTTTTCCACCGCCGAGGATTGCGGCTACAAACTGACGGACAGCTACCTCTCGGCGGAGTTTTCCTGGGTGTTGCTGCGCAGCCACGACGGCGACCTGCGCAGGGTGGCCGTGGCCTACAACTTCAACACCGACGTGCTGGAGCTGCCCGGCCTGGACGACCTCGCCACCGTCGAGTACATGGACTCCTTCGATGACTGCCTGGCGGCGCTGCACAGCGGCGAAATTGACGCCTACTACACGTACACCTACCAGGCCGAGCGGACCGTCTTTGACGACAAAAAGAACGAGCTGCGGTCGATGCTCAGCGACGAGCGGCGCCGTTTTTGCATCGGCGTCAACCGCGATTACGACGTGCTGCTGCGCAGTGTGCTGAACAAGAGCGTAAACAGCCTGACCCGCGCCGAGGTCGTCTCCATCACCAACAAATATATCAACCTGGGCACGCAGAAATTCTCGCTGGTGCGCTTGGCGTACCAGTATCCGCCGGTCATTGTGCTGACCTACCTGTGCGTTGTCGCCGCGATCGTCTGCATCAGGCTGGTGTTGCGCAGCCGCCGTTTCCGCGCCGAGGCCGAGAAGGCCCTGCACAAGGCCGAGGAAGCCAGTGCTGCCAAGACGGAATTTTTGTCGAATATGTCCCACGATATCCGCACACCCATCAACGGCATTATGGGTATGCTGGACATTGCCGAGGAAAATTTTGACGATAAAGCACGTGTCAAGGACTGCATAGCCAAGATGCGCGGTGCGGCGTCCCACCTGCTCTCGCTGGTGAACGACGTGCTGGATATGTCCAAAATCGAGTCCGGCAGTATGCAGATGCTCAACACCCCGTTTGATTTGCGGGTGCTGCTGGATTCCTGCTGCGGCATTCTGGAAGGACAGATCACCGAGCGAAACATGACGTTCACAAAGCAGATCGGACCATTCTGGCATCCCTACCTGGTGGGCAGTGAGCTGCACATCCGCCAGGTGCTCATCAACATTCTGTCCAACGCCGTCAAGTACACGCCCGACGGCGGCGAGATCAACTTCCGCGCCAGGGAGACGCTGTTTGAGGAAGGCCTTGTCCACCTGCGCATGGAGATCAAGGACAACGGCATCGGCATGAGCGAGGAGTTCATGCAGCACATCTTTGAGCCGTTCACCCAGGAGCAGCGCACGAGCCGCACGACCTACAAGGGCACCGGCCTGGGCATGGCTATCACGAAAAAACTCGTTGACCAGATGCATGGCTCGCTGGATGTGGAGAGTGAACCCGGGAAGGGCTCGACCTTTATTTTACGGCTGTCGCTGCCGGTGGGCGAATGCCCCGCCAACGCCCCTGACCCGATGGAGGAAAAGCGTGCGCCTGATTTGAAGGGCCTGCACCTGCTGCTGGCCGAGGACAATGAGCTGAACGCTGAGATCGCCGTGACGCTGTTGGAGGAACAGGGCGCGAAGATCACCGCTGTGACCAACGGCAAGGAGGCGCTGGAGGCCATCCAGAACGCCGCGCCCCGCACCTACGACGCGATTCTGATGGACGTGATGATGCCTGAGATGAACGGTTTGGAAGCTACCCGCTGCATCCGCGCGTTTGAGGGCAAAGGCCCCGACGAGGACACGCCTATCATTGCCATGACGGCCAACGTCTTTGCCGACGATGTAAAGGCCTGCTTGGATGCGGGCATGAACAGCCACGTAGGTAAGCCGCTGGACATGAAGATCCTGATGGCCGAAATTTTGAAGTACACGAACCGCGCCCGCTCGATTCGCTGAAGAATCTAAAGTAAAACCCGCTTTTTTCAAATTAGATTAAGAAAATGTGCCCGCCATATTGCAAAAACTATTTTTTCGGATGTATAATAGGAAGGATAGTTTTTGTGGTATGGCGGGTGCTTTTGTGTGCCCCCGAACATGGAGGGTGAATTATGGCAACGAAGTATATTTTTGTGACCGGCGGCGTTGTGTCGGGCTTAGGCAAGGGCATCACAGCGGCCAGCCTGGGCCGTCTGCTCAAGACCCGCGGGCTGAAGGTGGCCAGCCAGAAGCTGGATCCCTACATCAATGTGGACCCCGGCACGATGAGCCCCTTGCAGCACGGCGAGGTGTTCGTGACGGACGACGGCACCGAGACCGACCTGGACTTGGGCCATTATGAGCGTTTTATCGATGAAAACCTGAACAAATACTCCAACCTGACCACCGGCAAAGTCTACTGGAACGTCCTGAACAAGGAGCGGCAGGGCGCCTACCTGGGCCAGACCGTGCAGATCATCCCCCACATCACCAACGAGATCAAGAGCTACATTTATAACCTGGCCAAGAGCACCGAGGCCGATGTCGTTATCACCGAGATCGGCGGTACCACCGGCGATATCGAGAGCCAGCCCTTCCTGGAGGCCATCCGCCAGGTCGGCCTGGAGCAGGGCCCCGAGAACTGCTGCTACATCCATGTCGTGCTGGTACCCTACATTTCCGGCTCCGACGAGTACAAATCCAAACCGGCCCAGCATTCCTGCAAGGAGCTGCAGGGCATGGGCATCGCGCCGAACATCATCGTCCTGCGCGCCGACGGCCCTGTGGGCAACGACATCAAGCGCAAGATCAGTATGTTCTGCAACGTGCGCCCCGACTGCGTCATTGAGAACCTGACGATGCCGAGCCTGTACGAGTGCCCGCTGATGCTGGAAACCGCCGGCCTGACCAACGTAGTGGCCCGTCAGCTGCACTTGCAGACCCCGCCCACCGACCTGACCGAGTGGAAAGAGCTTATCAGCCGCATTGCGACCCGCAGCAAGACCTGCACCATCGCGCTGGTGGGCAAGTATGTCAAGCTGCACGACGCCTACCTGAGCGTCATGGAGAGCCTGTACCATGCGGGTTTTGAGAACGAGAGCAAGGTCAATATCAAGTGGGTGGACAGTGAGCACCTGGTAGATCAGAACTGCTGCGCCGAGGAACTGGGCGACGCCGACGGTATCATCGTACCGGGCGGCTTCGGCGACCGCGGCATTGAGGGCATGATCCAGGCTGCCCAGTACGCGCGGGAGAACCATGTTCCCTACTTTGGCATCTGCCTGGGTATGCAGATCATGGTCATGGAGTACGCCCGCAATGTGCTGGGCTACGCCGACGCCAATTCCAGCGAGTTTACGCCCGAGGGCCATCATAACGTCATTGACCTGATGCCGGATCAGCAGGGTGTCGAGACGAAGGGCGGCACGATGCGCCTGGGCAAGTACCCCTGCACCATCACCCCGGGCACCAAGATGGCCGAGTGCTACGGCACGCTGAACATCGACGAGCGCCATCGCCACCGCTATGAGTTCAACAACGAGTTCCGCGCCGAGTTTGAGGAAAAGGGCCTGGTCATTGCAGGCACCAGCCCGGACGGTCGCCTGGTCGAGGCTGTCGAGATTCCGGGCCGTGACTTCCACCTGGGTGCCCAGTTCCACCCCGAGTTCAAGAGCCGCCCGAACCGCGCCCACCCGCTGTTCAAGGGCTTCATCGCCGCCGCGCTGAAGTACCAGAGCGAGCACACCCCAACCGACCATCCCATGTCGCTGGGGGAGTAAACTTGTAATAATAGAGGCTTCCCCCTTGGGGGAAGGCTTTTTGCTGGCCATCAATTTACAACTCTTTCACATTTTCCCCGCAATATCCCCTGCCTTCGATTCG
>ERZ1032445.381-NODE-381-length-11473-cov-9.394990_pt1 | contig 11473 bp, 11 predicted proteins | sample MGYA00518161_ERZ1032445 | MGnify/ENA primary metagenome ERZ1032445 (study PRJEB33719, sample SAMN04261326) | wastewater metagenome | biome: periurban shantytown; feature: human; material: feces | host: Homo sapiens | place: Peru: Lima | collected 2013-01-24 ...
GATTCGTCGTCCAATATTTTTTCCTTATTGACCGGTGCTTTCGTTCGTGTTAATATTATAATTATAATATTATAACTTATGCAAGGAGAAAGACGAACACCATGGAACAGATGCAGATTTTGCTGGCAATTCTGGTACTTCTGCCCTTTGTCAGCGCCCTGTTGCTGGCACTGTGCGGCAGCGACCGTATGCGTCGGCTTATCGTCTATGGCAGCGCCGGCGTGCTGATGATCAGCGCCGTGGCCTTTGCCGTGTGTTTCTTCTCGGGGGAGAATTTGCAGCTGCGCTTTTTACAGAGCGGCGGGATCATTGACCATACCATGCTGGCGCTGGAGGCCGGCTTTGCGGTGCTGATCACCGTCCTTAGCATCAAGTACCGGCGCTACTATGTGGCGGTGCTGTCCATTGCCCAAACAGTGCTGACCTTTGTGTATGAACTGGGAGGCTATAAGCCTGCCGTACAGCCCTACAACCTGTTTACAGACCAACTGACCGTGATTATGGTACTGATCATCGCCGTTGTAGGCACACTCATCACAGTATATGCAGTCGGCTATATGCGCGATTACCATAACCATCATAAGGAATATACCGATCGGCGTCGCTTTTTCTTTGCCATGCTGTATGTATTCTTAGGTGCCATGTTTGGTCTGGTGCTGTCCAACAGTCTGTTATGGCTCTACTTTTTTTGGGAGATCACCAGCCTTGTGTCCTTCCTGCTGATCGGCTACACCCGCACCAAAGAGGCGGTGCAAAACAGCTTCCGTGCCCTGTGGATGAATCTGCTGGGCGGACTTGGATTTGCAGCAGCCATCTTTTGGGCAGGGGTGCGCTTTGGGATCACAGACCTGCAAAGCCTGATCCTGTGCGACGGCAAGCTGGTGGTGGCGCCGGTGATTTTGCTGGCCTTTGCTGCACTGACCAAGAGCGCACAATTGCCTTTCTCCCGCTGGCTGCTGGGAGCCATGGTGGCGCCCACGCCCTCCTCTGCACTGTTGCACAGCGCCACGATGGTAAAGGCCGGTGTGTACCTGCTGATCCGCCTGGCGCCGGTGATGTACGGCACCTATGCCGGCTCTATGGTGAGCCTGGTGGGGGGCTTTACATTCCTGATCACTTCCATGCTGGCCATTACCGTCAGTGACGGCAAGGCTGTGCTGGCCTACTCTACCATCTCCAACCTGGGACTGATCGCCGCCTGTGCCGGTGTGGGCCGACAGGAGACGGTATGGGCCGCTGTTCTGTTGTTGATCTTCCACGCAGTATCCAAATCCCTGCTGTTTCAAACAGTGGGTGCTATTGAAAACGCCACCGGCAGCCGGGATATTGAGTCCATGCACGGACTGATTGCCCGGCACCCACGCCTGGCGCTGACCCTTTCCATCGGCATTGCCGGTATGTTTCTGGCGCCCTTTGGCATGCTCATCTCCAAGTGGGCGGCGCTAAAAGCCTTTGTGGACAGCGGCTCCATTATCCTGGTGCTGTTTATCTGCTTCGGCTCCGCCACCACTTTGTTTTACTGGACCAAATGGGTGGCCACCGTGCTTTCCTGGAACCGAAAGGACACCCGCCAAAGAAACACAACCTCCGGGGATCAGTGGACTTCTCTGCTCATTCACTCGGTACTCATGGTGCTGCTGTGCTTTGCATTCCCGGCAGTGTCTAAATTCGTGGTTACCCCGTACTTGGCCGGTGTGTACGGCCACGCCTCGGCGGTGCTGTCCAGCGACAACATTCTCATTATGATCATTATGCTGGTGCTGATCTTTGTGGTGCCTATGGTGACGATGATTCTGCTGCGCCGCTCTCACATTACCTTTGAAGACACATACCTTGCCGGCGTGAATACCGGCAAGCAGACTTATTTCTATGACGCCATGGGCGAGCCCAAGCACTCCTGGATCACCAACTGGTACTTGACCGACCTGTTTGGTGAGGCCAAGCTGTGGAGCCCCAGCGTGGTGCTCTCCACGGCAGCCATCTTGATTTATACCGTCATTGCGTTAGGAGGTGCGGTGCGATGAGCAATGCTGCTGTTGCCGCCATCAGTGTGGCGCTGTATATTCTGCTGGCACCGGGCGTGGGCGGTCTGCTGCAAGGTGTGGACCGCAAAGCCACCGCCCGTATGCAAGGGCGCCAAGGTCCGCCGCTGCTCCAGTCTTTCTACGATGTGAGCAAGTTGCTGGGTAAAGAAACCAAGTATATGAACCACATTCAGATCGTCTGCCATGTAAGCTTCTTGATTTTCGTTATTTTTACCGGCGCGCTGTTTTTCGGCGGCGGAGATCTGCTGCTGATCTTCTTTGCTCTGACCACCGCCAACCTGTGTCTGATTCTGGCGGCCACCACCTGTAACAGCCCCTATGCGGCGATGGGTGCCAATCGGGAGATGCTGCAAACCATGGCCTATGAGCCTATGGTGCTGCTCACCGCCGTTGGCTTTTACCTGGCCACCGACAGCTTTAAGGTCAGCGACATTGTGCGGTCAAGCGGCCTGCCGCCGATTGTGTACCTGCCCGGTGTGTTTTGCGGGTTTCTGTTCATTCTCACCATCAAGCTGCGCAAGCACCCCTTTGACCTGTCCACCAGCCACCACGCCCATCAAGAGATGGTCAAGGGGCTGACCACCGAATTTAACGGCGTAACCCTCCTGATTGTGGAGGTGAGCCACTGGTATGAGAATGTATTTTTAATGGGCATTATCGCCCTGTTTTTCATCAACGGCAAGCCCTGGAGCTATGCGCTGGCAGCGGTGGCCGTGGTGCTGTCTTACTTTTTGGAGATTCTCATTGACAACACCAACGCCCGCCTCAAGTGGCAGCGTATGTTCAAAACCACTTGGGCGGTGACCATGATCATCGGGGTCATCAACATCTTTGTTTTGCAAGTGCTAAAGGGGGTATAAGTATGCCGAATGTAACCAAATCGCCGTGGATTATGCACTACGACGGCACCTCCTGCAACGGCTGCGACATTGAGGTGCTGGCCTGTTTGACCCCCCTCTATGATGTAGAGCGGTTTGGGGTCATCAACACCGGCAACCCCAAGCACGCGGATATTTTGCTGATCACCGGCTCCGTCAACCACCAAAACGCGCCGGTCGTGCGCCAAATCTATGAGCAGATGAACGAGCCAAAGGTGGTGTGCGCCATTGGGGTGTGCGCCTGCAACGGCGGCGTGTTCAAGGACTGCTACAATGTGCTAGGCGGGGTGGACAAAGTGATCCCCGTAGATATTTATGTGCCCGGGTGCGCCGCGCGGCCGGAGAGTATTATTGACGGCGTGGTGCAATCCCTGGCCCTGCTGCAAGAAAAAAGCGAACACCGAAAGGAGGCCGCAGAATGAACCCAAGCTACACCATTGAAGATGTGGACATCAAGACCCTGTACCGGATGATGCTGGAGCACCTGCGCGCCGGCTTTCGGCTGGTACAGATCGGCGCCACCGGAAGAGAAGATGGCACGGAACTGATCTATTCCGTTGCCAAGGACTACCAAATGGACAACTTTCGGGTATTTGTGGAGTCAGGTGAGATCATCAACTCCATCTCGGATATTTTTCCCTCCGCGGCGCTGTTTGAGAACGAGATCGCCGAGCTGTTCGGGGTGGATATTGACTGTATCAACCTGGACTTCCACGGCAAATTTTACCGAATAGACAAAGAAACGCCCTTTTGCAAGGCCCCTATGGGTGAGAACGTAACCATCGTGAAAAAAACGGAGGGAGGTGCAGAGAATGGCTAATCGCACCATCGTGCCCTTTGGCCCGCAGCACCCGGTGCTGCCGGAGCCTATACATCTGGATTTAGTCCTGGAGGACGAAAAGGTGGTTGAGGCCATCCCCTCCATCGGCTTTGTCCATCGGGGACTGGAAGAACTGGCCGGTCGTCGGGACTTCCATGACTATCAATATGTGGTAGAGCGCATTTGCGGCATTTGCTCCTTTAAGCACGGCATGGCCTATTGCGAGACCCTGGAGCAGATCTTTGGCGCAGAAGTGCCGCCCAGAGCCAAATATCTGCGCACCATTTGGGGCGAGATGAGCCGAATCCACTCCCACCTGCTGTGGCTGGGTCTCTTGGCCGACGCCTTTGGCTTTGACGCCCTGTTTATGCAGTGCTGGCGTATGCGGGAAAAAGTGCTGGATATGTTTGAGGCCTCCACCGGCGGGCGAGTGATCTTTAGCGTCAACACCATCGGCGGCGTGCTGAAAGATATGGACAGCGATATGCTCAAAAGCTTTGTTGCCATCTTTGACGATATGGAAAAAGAACTGCACAGCCTTGCCCATGTTTTTTTGAACGATTACAGTGTGCAAAGCCGCCTGCGGGGCGTTGGCGTGCTCACCAAGGAGCAGGCGCTGCTGTACGGCGCCGTAGGGCCCATGGCCCGTGCCTCCGGCATAGAGATCGACACCCGCAAGCTGGGGTATGAAGCCTACGGCGATGCGGAATTTGATATCATCACCAGCACCGACTGCGACGGCTACGCCCGCTGCCGGGTACGCATTGGCGAGCTATTCCAGTCCATTGGTATTATCCGCCAGCTGGCAGCCAAGGTGCCCGACTCTGAGCTGACCGTGCCCATCAAGGGGATGCCCAAGGGCGAGGCCATTGTGCGCGTGGAGCAGCCGCGGGGCGAGGCGTTCTATTATACGAAAGCCAACGGCACCAAGTTTTTGGAGCGCTTTCGTGTGCGCACCCCTACCTTTACCAATTTGTATGCACTCCTGCACATTTTGCCCGGCAGCGAACTGGCAGATGTGCCGTTGCAGATCCTAACCATTGACCCGTGCATCAGCTGCACGGAGCGGTAAGGAGGTTCCTATGGCATTTATGGATTTTACACGCACGGCGCTGAAAAACCTGTTTTCCAAGCCTGCCACCCGGCAGTACCCGCAGGTGCCCCGGGAATACCCGGCACGCAGCCGCGGCCATGTGGAAATTGATATGGAAACCTGCATTCTCTGCGGCCTGTGCAGCCGCAAGTGCCCCTCCGGCGCCATTACCGTGAACCGGGCCGCCGGTACTTGGAGCATTGACCGTATGGGCTGCGTGCAGTGCGCAGACTGTACCACCGGCTGCCCCAAGCACTGCCTGCAAATGCAGCCGGGCTACACCCCGCCGGGGCCGAAAAAGCTGGTGGATGTGTACCAAAAGCCCCAGCCGGAGCAGAAAGAAGAAGCGGCGCCCAAAGGCGGCAAGATCGTCAACGATATGGAAAAGTGCATTCTCTGCGGCCTGTGTGCCCGCAAGTGCCCCCAGGAGGCTATCACCGTGGACCGGAAAGAAAGCCGCACCTGGGTCATTGACCGCAGCGCCTGCGTGCAGTGCGGCGCTTGTATTGATGCGTGTCTCAAGTTTCACGCCCTGTCCTTTGCCCCGGACGACGGTGCTGCCGGCACGGATACCTATACCAAACCCGTATGATCACGAAAGAATATATCTTTAGCGGCATTGTGCAGGGTATGGGTTTTCGCCCCACCGCCCTGCGACTGGCTACGGAACTGGGAATCACCGGCACGGTGTGCAACACCGGCGGCCGGGTGACTCTCACCGCCACCGGAGAGGGCGCGGCGCTCACTGCCTTCGCAAAGCGGCTGTGCCGCGCCTTTTCTATCTATCAATATGAAGTGAATGAACTGCCGTTCCAGCCATTTCAGGGCTTTACCATCACCCACAGCCGTGGTGCCCGGGGTCTGCCTTTTCTGCCCCCGGACCTGGCCACCTGTCCGGACTGCGGGCGGGAGTTGCTGGATCCCAAGAACCGGCGCTATCGGCACCCATTCATCACCTGTATTCACTGCGGGCCGCGGTACACGGTTATGGAGGCCCTGCCTTATGACCGGGAACGCACGGTGATGGGGCGCTTTTCCCTTTGCCCGGACTGCCGGACGGAATACACCACCCCCGCAGACCGGCGCTGCCACGCCCAAACCATTGCCTGCCCCCACTGTGGACCGCAGCTGACCATGGACATAGAGACAGCCGCCCAACTGCTGCGGCAGGGAGAAGTGGTAGCAGTCAAGGGCATTGGCGGCTATCACCTGTGCGCCAACGCTGCAAATCCGCCGGCCGTGGCAAAAATACGGCAAATCAAGCACCGGGGGCAAAAGCCCTTTGCGGTGCTGTTTCGCAATATGGAAGAAGTGCGGCAGTATTGCCGGGTGAGCCGGGCGGAGGAGGAGCTGCTGCTGTCTGCTGCCCGACCCATTGTGCTGCTGCATAGCAAGCGACCGCTGCCCACAGAGATCACCTGCGGCAGTGACCGGGTGGGGGCGTTCCTGCCCTGCAATCCGCTGCAAATTCTGCTGCTGGAGGCGATCTCGCCCCTGGTAGCCACCAGTGCCAACATCAGCGGCGCGCCTATGTGCACAGACGATACAGCCGTGCAGCAGTTCGGCGTGCCGGTGCTGGGTCACGATCGTCCAATCCTGACCCCTATTGACGACTCTGTACTGCAAGTGACAGAGGGCAATCCTGCCTTTATGCGCCGGGCGCGGGGCTATGTGCCTTTGGCCGTTGAACTGCCCTTTGCCGCCAAACAGACCACCCTGTGCCTGGGCGGTGATCTAAAAGCCACCTTCGGCTACCACGCCGGGCGCTATGTGTTTCTGTCCCAACCCTTTGGCGACCTGGAGCACCCGGACTGCCTGGCTGCCTATCAAGAAAATATAGAGCGCTTCGCCGCCCTTCACGGCTTTACGACAGAAAAAGTGGTAGCAGACCTGCACCCGGGCTACACCGCCCGCCGGTTTTATACGCCGGATATGCAGGTGCAGCACCATATTGCCCACGCTGCCGCCGTATTGGCGGAGCACCAACTGACCGAACCGGCTCTGTGCTTTGCCCTGGACGGCACCGGCTACGGCACCGACGGCCAAATTTGGGGCAGCGAGGTATTTGACTTTGACGGTGGGCGCTTTACCCACCTGGGGCATCTGCCGCCCTTTGCCTGTCCCCCCGGAGACAGCGTGGCAACGGACGCCCAACTGTGCCTTAGCTGCTATCTAGGCACCCAACCGCTGGTGAACCGAGCGAAAGACGCCGGCGTACCCCTGCTGCAAAACAGCAGCGCAGGGCGCCTGTTTGACGCTGCGGCTGCCGCCCTGGGGCTGTGCGATACCAACACCTATGAAGGGCAATGCGCCGCCGCGGTAGAGCAAGCGGCTCGCCGGGCAAGCGGCGCTTACCCCTTTGACCCGGCCTGCACCCCGCGGGAGCTGCTGGAGGAAATGCAGTGCCAAAGGGCAGATGTGCCCGCCCTGGCACTGGGGCTGCACCACTGGTTGGCCCGGTGGATTCTGAACCAAGCCCAAGCCTACCGACGCAGCACTGTGGTGCTCTCCGGCGGCTGCTTTACCAACCAAATTTTGACCCGCTGCACGGCAGATCTGCTGCGGCGCAACGGCTACACCGTTTATACCGCCTGCAAGGTGCCCCCCGGTGACGGAGCATTGGCACTGGGACAGGCATATATATCGGCACTGGAGGAATGACTATGTGCGTTGCCGCTCCCGGCAAAATTTTATCCATCAACGGCACCACCGCCACGGTAGCATACAGCGGCAACCGGGTGCCTGCCAACCTGGGCGTTGTCAAAGCCCAAGTGGGCGACTGGGTGCTGGTGCACGCCGGGCTGGTCATCCAGGTGCTCAGCGAAAGCCAGGCTCAGGAAATGAATGACCTACTGGCAGAACTGGAGACCCTGCTATGAACCTGCCGAACATTCGCCGGGCGCTGGCCGACTACCACGGTCCGCCCCTGACTTTTATGGAAATTTGCGGCACCCACACTGCCGCCATCAGCGAGAACGGCATACCCGCCATTTTATCGCCCCGTATTCACCTAATCAGCGGTCCGGGCTGCCCGGTGTGCGTTAGCGTATCAGCCTATATTGACCGGCTGTGCGACTTGGCAATGGAACCGGGTATGTGTGTGTGCACCTTTGGCGATCTGCTGCGGGTGCCAGGCAGTACCCGGGCGTTGGAGCAATGCGTGGCTGTGGGCGGGCGGGTGCAAATGGTCTATTCTCCGCTGGAAGTGCTGTCTCTTGCCAAGGCGGAACCGGGCACCCGGTTTGTGTTTACCGCCGTGGGATTTGAGACCACCGCCCCGGTGTATGCGGTGCTGGCAGACACCATTATGAAAGAACAGATTCCCAATGTGCAGCTGCTGACGGCGCTAAAGACCATGCCCCCGGCGGTGTGTGCCCTATGCAAAGGCGAAACGAAGATTGACGGTTTTCTGGCTCCCGGCCATGTGGCGGTAATCACCGGCGAAGGCCCCTGGCATCAACTGGCTGCGGCGCAAGGTCTGCCCTTTGTGATCAGCGGCTTTACCGGGGAGGAGTTACTATGCAGCCTGTACGCACTGGTTCGCTTAGCCGGGCAAGGTGTGTGCAAAAACCTCTACCCTGCCGCCGTTCGACCGGAGGGCAACCCTGCGGCCCGAGCACTGGTGGACCAATACTTTGCGCCTACGGACGCCGCCTGGCGGGGACTGGGCATTTTGCCCGGCTCCGGACTGGTGCTGCGCCCGCAGTACCAACATTTAGACGCCGGCAGTGCCCAACTGACCACAGATGCGGCGGCCCAAAGCGGCTGTCGGTGCGCGCAAGTGATCACCGGTGCAATCCCCCCAACGGCCTGCCCCCTGTTTGACACGGCCTGTACCCCCGGCACCCCACGGGGCGCCTGTATGGTGTCCGGTGAGGGCAGCTGCCACAACGCATATCTTAATCACAGGATGTAACCTATTATGAACATTGCTATTTTTGACTCCGGTATCGGCGGCCTGTCCGTTCTCTACCAGGCAAAGCGTATGCTGCCGGAGGCCCATTTTTTGTACTATGCCGATGAGGATCATGTGCCTTATGGCGAAAAAACCAGAGAACAAATTTTAACTTACACAGATGAAGCGGCGCGCTTTCTCATGGACCGGGGAGCGGACGCCATTGTGCTGGCGTGCAACACTGCCACCAGCGTGGCGGCAGCCACCCTGCGGGATCGCTACCCCCTGCCCATCATCGGCATGGAGCCGGCGGTCAAGCTGGCGCTGAATCAAGACGATACCCACCGGGTGCTGGTAGCAGCCACGCCCATCACCATTCGAGGCAACAAGCTGAAATGCTTGGTAGAACACTATGACGGCCACCACTTGGTGGATCTGCTGCCTCTGCCCGGACTGGTGCGCTTTGCAGAAAAGGGCATTTACTCCGGCGCCCAGGTACACGCTTATTTAAGCGAGCAACTGGCCGAATTCAACTTGGAAGATTACGCCGCCTTTGTGCTGGGATGCACCCATTTTAATCTGTTTAAGCAGGAACTGCGCACCTTGCTGCCGCCCCAAATGCACTTTGTAGACGGCAACGCCGGCACCGTGCGCCAGCTGATCCGCAGAACGGTTGACCTGCCTGCCACTCACAGGAGCACCCCGGGAGTCACCTACTTTGCCTCCGGGCGGCCGATCACCGACCCGGCACAACTGCAATTTATTCAAAATGTGCTGGCGCATTTAGAGAAGATGTATCCCATAGAATAAAAGGAGCCGTTATGGAAATTACCCTTGCCCACGGCAGTGGCGGCGCGGCCACCGGAGAACTGATCCGTACCGTGTTTGCCAAGGCTTTTGACAATCCCATTCTGCGCCAAATGGACGACAGCGCCGTGGTGCCCGGCAGCGGGCAGCTGGCTGTTACCACAGACAGCTTTGTGGTGCAGCCCTTGTTTTTCCCCGGCGGCGACATTGGACGCCTGGCGGTGTGCGGCACCGTCAATGACCTGCTGATGCGTGGCGCCACACCCAAGTACCTGACCGCCGGTTTCATTTTGGAGACCGGATGCACCACTCAGGACCTGAGCCGCATTGCCCGATCTATGGCAGCCACCGCCGATGAAGCCGGTGTGACCATCGTTGCCGGCGACACCAAGGTGGTAGAGGGCAGCGGCAATATTTATATCAACACTGCCGGCGTGGGCTTTTTGCCCACCGACACACACATTGCCGCCACGGCGTTACAGCCGGGAGACGCTCTGCTGGTCAGCGGCGCCATGGGCGACCACCACGCAGCCATTCTCTCTGCCCGCATGGGTATGGACAATACCGTTCGATCCGACTGCGCCCCCCTGGGCGATATGGTCACCGCCCTGCTGCAAGGGGGCGTTGAAGTGCACACCTTGCGGGACATTACCCGGGGCGGCCTGGGCACCGTGCTGTGCGAGCTGGCAGAGGCAGCAAACTGCGGCATAGAGATCGACGAAACGGCTATCCCGGTGCACGAGGATGTGCGTGCCTTTGCCCATATCTTAGGACTGGAGCTGCTGCACATGGGCAACGAGGGCAAGCTGCTGGCTGCCGTACCTGCCCACCAGGCGGATCGAGCGCTGGAGCTGCTGCGCGCCAGTCGCTACGGTGCAGAGGCCGCCGTCATCGGCACAGTAACGAACGGGGAGGGCGTGGTGGCACTGACTCCCATTGGCGGCAAGCGCCGGGTCAGCGTGCTGTACGGCGAAGGTTTGCCCAGAATTTGCTGATTTTGATTTTTTAAAGGAGCTTTTTATGATCTTGTACTACACCGGCACCGGCAACAGCCGCTATGCGGCGGAACTGCTGGGGCACCGGCTAAACGACACGGTTCGGGACTGCACCCCCTTTATTCAAGGCGGCACCGCACCCCGGTTCCATTCCGTAACTCCATGGGTATTTGTTTGCCCCACCTATGCCTGGCAGATTCCCCATATTTTTGCGGATTTTCTGACCCAATGCCATTTTTCCGGCAGCAGGCAGACATACTTTGTAATGACCTGCGGCGGTGAAATACACAACGCCCCGGAGACAAACCGGAAGCTCTACACCCGACTGGGGCTGGACTATATGGGCACAGCAGAGATCGTTATGCCGGAAAATTACATTGCCTTGTTTTCCACCCCAAACTCGGCGGAAGAAGTGAACCACATTCTTGCCACTGCGGTGCCTGCGCTGGAGCAGACCGCTGCTGCCATAGAAAGCGGCGGTCCGGTAACGGAACCGAAACCCACGGTGTTTGGCAAATTTATGACCTATATCGTCAACCCGATTTTTTACGCCACCTGTGTCCATGACCGGGCGTTTACGGTGGACGACAGCTGCATCGGCTGCGGCAAGTGTGCCACCCTGTGCCCCATGAACAACATTGAACTGCAAGGCGGCAAGCCTCGGTGGAACGGCCACTGCACCCACTGTATGGCCTGCATCAGCTATTGCCCCAAAGCAGCCATCGCCTACGGCAAAAAGAGCCGCACCCGCCGGATCTACACCTGCCCGCCCTATCGGCCGGCAGACCGATAATCACAATTTCCAAATCAACCACCGCAAAACAACAGAATGAAGAATGCTCTTCTGAAGTTGCTTGCTATGTCTCTCTCTGTTTTTTCTTTATCCCCTGTCGTTCATGCAGAATATGAAAAGACAAATGGCTGATATAAAATTATCATG
>ERZ1032445.387-NODE-387-length-11373-cov-14.617512_pt1 | contig 11373 bp, 7 predicted proteins | sample MGYA00518161_ERZ1032445 | MGnify/ENA primary metagenome ERZ1032445 (study PRJEB33719, sample SAMN04261326) | wastewater metagenome | biome: periurban shantytown; feature: human; material: feces | host: Homo sapiens | place: Peru: Lima | collected 2013-01-24 ...
ATTAATTTTTGACAAAATCGATAATATTTTATTATAAATAAGGGCTCTTGTCAGAAAATAATGTAAATTTGCACTTGCTAATTTAGCAATAAACAAGCGATCCGCAATGAAAAATGTACTAGTGATAGGTTCGACCGGACAGATCGGTTCGGAGCTGACAATGAAAATCAGGAATATGTACCCGGATGGCAACGTTGTCGCCGGCTACATCAAAGGCGCTGAGCCAAAGGGTGTTCTGCTTGAGAGCGGTCCCGCCGAGGAGGCTGATGTCTGCAACGGTGAGCAACTTCTGGGCATCGTGAAGAAGTACAACATCGACACAATCTACAATCTCGCCGCCCTGCTCTCGGCTGTCGCGGAAAGGAAGCCGCAGCTGGCATGGCACATCCAGATAGACGGACTCATGAATATTCTTGAGATCGCGAGGGAGAACAATGTCGCTGTGTTCACACCATCCTCGATCGGTTCGTTCGGCCCTGAGACTCCGCATCAGGACACTCCTCAGGACACGCTCCAGAGGCCTCGTTCGATGTACGGCGTGACCAAGGTGGCCACCGAGTTGCTGAGTGACTATTATCACACCAAATACGGTGTGGACACCCGTTCGGTAAGGTTCCCTGGACTTATCTCCAATGTGACACTTCCTGGAGGCGGCACGACAGACTATGCCGTTGAGATCTACTATGCGGCAGTAAAAGGCGAAGAGTTTGTCTGCCCTATCGCGGCCGGGACATTCATGGACATGATGTACATGCCTGACGCGCTGAAGGCCGCCGTGGACATCATGAACGCGGATCCTTCCAAGCTGAAACACCGCAACTCGTTCAACATCGCCTCCATGAGCTTTGATCCGGAGATTATCTACCACAAGATTCAGGAACATATTCCTGGATTCAAGATGCGCTATGAAGTGGATCCGGTACGTCAGGCGATCGCTGACTCTTGGCCGGACAAGATGGATGATTCCTGCGCCCGCGAGGAGTGGGGATGGGCACCGTCCTATGATCTGGAGACCATGACCGTGGACATGATCGACGCCCTCAAGAAGAAACTTCTCTAAAAAAGGATTCTATTATAAAGGATCAAGGACTGGCCTTCAGGTCAGTCCTTATTTTTTACCGGCTTTCCGTGCGGCTTTTCTGGCTTTCTGTTTTTCGTAACGAGCCTTGTAGCGTTCAAGCATCCTCTCTTCCTTAGCACGACGTTTCTCCATCGCCTTCAATGTCTTGAGGGTCTTCTGACGCTTCTTCTTCAACGCTTTCTCCTCCTTGGCCTTAGCCTTGGCGGCATCACGGGCGTCAAGTTCAGCCCATCTGGCCTCCTTGGCCGCCTGACGATCTTTTCGCGCCTTCTCTCTCTCAGCCTTTTTGCGTTCTTGCTCAGCCTTCTTTATGGCCGAAGGATCATTGGCCAATGAATCGGCCTTGCTGACCGACAACGAATCTGAAACCACAAGGCTGTCCTTCACGGCAAGACTGTCCTGTCGCGCCAAAGAATCACGGCTGGCAAGGCTGTCTCTCAGAGCCAGACTGTCGGCACGGGCAAGGCTGTCCGCCAAAGCAAGGCTGTCGGCGGCGGCAACGATCCTAAGGCTGTCGGCAATCCTGGCAGCCTCAGCCTTGCGCTCGGCCTCAAGCCTTCTGCGCTCAGCGTTACGGACCCGTTTCAAGGAATCCTGTCTGGCCAGCATCTTATAGACGCTGTTCATGTGGCCCGGGAAATAGATGTCCGTCTGCGCGAATTCGGCTCTCGGCACATTCTCATAGACTTTCCTCTGGGACTCTCGCGGCTTATATGGCGTGATGTCCTCCGGTCCCTTGGGACGTTTGTCCGGCTGCCAGTCGAATCCCTTCAGAATCTTCTCGTCCTTTTTCATCTGGACGACCGGGTAGGCATCTGTCTTCACGGCATCGAAGTAGTTCAAGTCCTGAATATTACCGTCCTTCAATGTCGCGGTCAACATCTTTGACTCGAACTTGTTGACGGTGGCCAGACTTCCGTTCTCCTCGATGTAGAAGACTCCGGACGCGCCACCCATCGAGTCGAACCGCCTCAACGCACCGGTACTGTCAAAGTATGCCATCATCTCTGTTCCACGGATCTGGTCATAGGACAAGGTGTCCTCCTGCACTATTATAAAGGCATTGGACATCAAGCTGGCGCGGTCAATGGACCGGTTCTTGACAATGACGGTTATACTGTCGGCACTGTACTGCCGCTTGATCTCATTCCAGACAATCGGGTTTTCATACAACCTTATCAAAGAGTCAAGATCCGTGTAGGCAAGAGAGTCGCATGCGACCTGCATGTCGTTACGGAACACCTTGACGTTACGTATGCCATAGATGAAACTGATCTTCGTGGAATCCTTGGGGGCCAAAGACAAAGAGTCAGTTGGAACATGCAGGGAATCACCCGGTACGGTCAGGGAATCCGTAGGGACGGTAAGGGAATCTGTAGGGACGGTCAGGGAATCCGGTGATTGCGGATCGGTCACTTCGGCAGGCTCAGTGACCGAAACAGGTTCAGTGACCGCGGAAAGGGTCTTCGCCGCCAGACTGTCGCTTGGAACACGTACAGTGTCGGGCGACGTTTTCAGGGTGTCCGGCAATTGGAACCGTGGAGGAGCATATTCAATGACATCATCCCATGGAGCGGGAAGGCCTTGACGGCCTTTCGTCACAGGATCGCCGATCATCGCGTCACCTGACAGTTTTCCGGATTTCGAGATCGCCTTCCCTCCTGAATTATCACCTGTCTTTCCAGCCGTTGTTCCCGCCGTCTTTCCTGTAGCCGTTCCAGTTGCCTTGCCAGCCGGTTTCCCGGTCGGTTTTCCACCTGGCTTGACAGCGGAGGCGCCTCTGTCGGAGGCTCCGGCGGCGTTAGGGTCTTCCTCTTCCCGCTTCTTGCGGGCCTCTTCGGCCGCGGCCTTGGCTGCCTCGTAGGCCTTGCGACGGTACTCCGTGACAGGATCCACGTTTATCTCTTTCAGACGGCTTGCCGAATTGGAAATCTCCGATGAATCCACATCACATTTCGGTATGGAGCGCAGAATCAATGTGTCCGCACCGATGTAAGCTGTATCTCTCTTTTCCCCTTGCTCGCTGATCGCTATCACAGCCGGCTCACGGGTCAACTTTATGAATGACAAGGAATCTATATACTGCACATAACCGGCCACCGCGGCCACATTGCGAGTCGTGTCAAGCAGTTCCACATGGCCAAACATCTCCACATTGTTCGGAACCCGGTAATATACCAAGGTGTCAGCCCATGCCTCCTGGTTCTCGGTAAGAATATGCACGTTCCTGAAGAACGTGAACTTTTCCAAAGTCCGCTCGTAAAAACCGGCCTGAGAAGAAAGCATGTTGTTGTCCCTCCATGCGTTGGTGCCGGTTCCGAAAGTGGCTACGTTCGTGCCTGTGTTGTAGTCCAGATCATCAGTCTTCACAAATATCGAGTCAGTGTACATGTTGACGTTGTTCGTGAAACTGAACGTCTTGAGCTTGGAATAGTAATGGCCGTCATCGCTCTCGATGATCTGGCCGTCCTTGTCGCGCAAGGCACCGCCGTTCCTGAACACGGCCACACTGTCCTTGGTGTTATAGTCCAGGTCAGTGGTACGCAGGGTGTTCCCGTCCTTGTCCCTAAGCTGGACCAGCGCGCCTCTGAACTGAGCGAGGTTCTGGTCGATGAGATAGTCGAGGCTCTCGCTGCTGAGCACTGTGTTGTTCTGAATGATCTGGACGTTGCCGAAAGCGTTTATAACATTCTGGTTGACATTCCACAAGGCGGTGTCGCAGATCAGAAGAGTTGAATTGTGCTCGAATCTGGCATGTCCCAAAGCCTTCCTGTAGCTCTGGCCATATTCCTCGACCTGCTGAAGCTCATCACATCCCAGCAGGCGCACAAGACTGTCCTTCTGCTCGGTGTTCTGGGCGAAAAGGCCGAACGAAACCAGCAGAAGGATTAATGAATATGCCAGACGTCTCGCAAGCATCAGTCTTCAGAGAACTTTGAAGCCCAACCCGGACGACGGAACTCGCAGTCCTTGAACATCGGGTCGATGACAATGTGGGTCTCCTTGATCTTGCCGGCGAGGAAGTCATCGATGGCCTTCATCTGCTTGTCTTGACGGACTTGCTCCTGAAGCTGGCTGAAATCCTCCTCAAACGACGCAGTGTGGGCCGGAATGATCTTGTCAACACGGATGATCTTGTAGATAGTCTTTCCAACGACATAGTCTTTGACCTGATCCTGACGGCCATCATTGTCAGTGGACTCCACAGGCTCGGAGATCTCGCCCTCCTTCAAGTCCTTGATGGCCAGATAGTCCTCCGGCTTGAGCTGGTCAATCTCGAAATATGCCGAGCCGGTGTTCGGATCGGACATCTGACCGCCGTTGGTCCTGGTGGCCGGATCCTGTGAGTAGAAGTTCGCCGCCATCTGGAACGTCACGGCGTTATTGTTGATCTCGGTACGGAGGCTGTCCAGAGTCTTGAACGCCTTATCCCTGTCGTCATCAGTGTATTTAGGCTTCATCAGAATGTGGCGGGCGTTGAACATGTCGCCTTTCTTCTCGATGACCTCGATGAGGTGGAATCCGTCAGGAGTTTCGACAATCTGCGAGATAACACCCGGCTTCAAAGCCATAGCGGCGTCTGAAAACACAGGCCAGAAGATTGACTTCGAGGCCATTCCAAGCTCGCCACCCTTACGGGCGCTACCCGGATCCTCCGAATATATTCGAGCAAGAGTGGAGAACTTCTCTCCGTTGATGATCCTCTCGCGGAGGTCCAGCAACTTCTCGCGCACGGCCATGTTCGCGGCCTCGCGGTCCGGATAACGGCAGATCTGACTGAGCTGGTACTTGATAGGAACTATCGGAAGGTTCTTGGTGTCAACCGTGTCAAGATATTCCTTTACATCATAAGGTGTCATCTCCGGGATCTTCTTCATGATCTCCTGCTGGGCCTGCTGTGTGAGGCTCATGTCCTCGTACTGCTTGCGCCATTCCTGACGGAGGCGGTAGAGCGGCTTGCCGAAATATTCCTCAACCTTGTCCTCGCCGCCGAGGTAGGTCAGCATCCTGTCCGCCTGCTGGGAAAGGCTTCTCTCAACCATGTCCTGATTGACCGTGAGAGAGTCGATCCTGGCCTGCATCAGGAATATCTTCGATTCGAGAATCGATTCCAGCACCTCGCAGCGGACATTCCTGTCTGATGAAAAGCCCTGGGCGCTGCGGTCCTTGACCGCCCCTTCGATGTCGGAGATCATGATCGCCTCGTTGCCGACAACGGCGACGGTCTTGTCAACGTACTTGTATTTCTGGGCAGAAGCCATCGCGCAGGTCGCTGCGAGGGCGAAGATGGTGATTGCTGTTTTCTTTATCATTTCGAATATATTTCAAAATTCTCCTTAACCTTGGCGTCTTCTATCAAGTCCCGTTCCAAACCGGCCAGGAGCTCGTGCTTTCTTCCGCTGATGATGATGTCCTTTATCCTGTCCTCACAGTATTCCACCGGAGCGATCTCCCCGGCCCTCCGGTAATCCACTATGAACGCGACAGAGATGTTGGCATCCCCGTCCGGCATCTCTATGAAGTTGCCGCTACGCTGTGAGAGCATCTGAACATAGTCCACACCGAACTCGGCGGCCAGTTTCACCGCGTCTATCCAGCCATTGGAATAGTCATGGTAACGCTGGGTCGAATTGAAGGCGATGCTGTCAGCGGCCACCACGTCCTCAACCTTGTCCGAAGACATCAGCTTCTTGATCTTCTGAAGATTCGGAGAATCTTTCGGAATATTCATAAAACGGGCTTTGAGGATCGGCCGCTCCAGCTTGAAGGACTCTTTGTGGGAGCCATAATATTCATCAATCTGCTTTTTTGAGACGGTGGTGTCGAGGCGCTCGTTGATGTAGCGCTGCTCGTAGCGGTACCGCAGAAGCGACTGGCGGTAGGCCTCAAGCTCCTTCGAGACATCCTTTTCCTCCTTGGAGAGACGCTGCTGGGCTATGTCGAGGAAAGCCTTGTCCTTCACCCACGAGTTGATGTAGAGGTTCGCAAGGTTCACGCTGTCCTCCGGAGACGTGCCCTTGGGGATCACATCGTCCAGTTCCGAGCGATAGAGTTTATGGTCTCCCAGCCTGGCGACAACCTCCCCGTCGTGAATCAGCGAGGATATTGCCTTGCAGGACGGAAGGGCGGCAACGGCGACGGCCATCATGAATATGCGGAACCTCCTGAGCATCATTGATTAGCGGGAATAGTTAGGGGCTTCCTTGGTGATGGTCACATCGTGTGGGTGGCTCTCAAGGAAGCCGGCGTTGGTGATGCGCACGAACTGGGCGTTCCTGAGTTCCTCGACAGTATGCGCTCCGCAGTAGCCCATTCCGGCCCTGAGTCCGCCGACAAGCTGATAGACAACCTCTGAGACGGTCCCCTTGTAAGGCACCTGGGCCACGATTCCTTCTGGTACGAGCTTCTTGATGTCGGACTCCATGTCCTGGAAATACCTGTCCTTCGAGCCTTGCTCCATCGCTTCGAGGGATCCCATTCCGCGGTAGGACTTGAAGCGGCGGCCGTTCATGATGATTGTCTCGCCTGGGGATTCCTCCGTTCCGGCGAGCAGGGAGCCTGCCATGATGGTGCTGGCACCGGCGGCAAGCGCCTTGACGATGTCTCCTGAATATCTTATACCGCCGTCAGCGATCACAGGCACGCCCGTTCCCTTGAGGGCATATGCGGCCTCCATTACGGCCGTCAGCTGCGGCACGCCGATTCCGGCGATGATTCTCGTGGTGCAGATCGAGCCCGGGCCGATTCCGACCTTCACGGCCTTGACTCCGGCATCGGCGAGAGCCTTGGCACCGGCGGCGGTGGCGACGTTTCCGGCTATGATCTGGAAATCCTTATAGGCGTCGCAGGCCTTCTTGATCATCCTGAGCACACCTTCGGAGTGTCCGTGGGCGGTGTCGAGGACAACAGCGTCGGCTCCGGCGTCGATCAGAAGACCGATCCTGTCGAGCGTGTCGGACTTGATTCCGGCGGCGGCGGCGACGAGGAGGCGGCCCTTGCTGTCCTTGGAGGCGATAGGGTTGTCCTTGATCTTCATAAGGTCCTTGTAGGTGATCAGGCCGACGAGCTTGCCGTCATTATCAACAACAGGAAGCTTCTCGACCTTGCTGTGCTGGAGGATCTTCGTGGCGTCGGCCAGGGTGATGCCCTTAGGCGCGGTCACGAGGTTCTCCTTTGTCATAACCTCGGAAATCGGCAGCTGCATATCCTCCTGGAACCTCAAGTCACGGTTAGTGACGATTCCGATGAGGAAGCCGTTGGCGTCCACGACTGGAATGCCGCCGATGTGATGCTTCTTCATCATCGCGAGGGCGTTGCCGACATTCGCGTCCGGGCTGATCGTCACAGGATCGTAGATCATTCCGTTCTCAGCCCTCTTCACGTGACGCACCTGCTCGCACTGCTGCTCGATGGTCATATTCTTGTGAATCACACCGATACCACCGGCCCTCGCCATCGCTATGGCAAGATCGGCTTCTGTGACTGTGTCCATCGCGGCCGACACGATCGGGGTGTGGAGCTTGATGTCAGTCGTGAAATTTGTTGTGACATCCACGTCACGAGGAAGTACATCGGAATGTGCCGGAACCAGCAAAACGTCATCGAAGGTGAGGCCTTCAGGAATCTCTCGGTTTACAAACTTCGCCATTGTAATCAAATAAATTTGACAAATATAAGAATTTTCACGCAATAGTTGGCTTGGCCGGAGGGTTGTTCTGCCTCTATGCCTCAAAAAATTCGGCTTCCGGCCCGACAGCCGGCCTTCCGGCAAGCGAAAGTTGTGCCAGCCGATTAATCAAGGCTTTGAATATAAACGGCCTTGCCACGTGTCCCGTTCCTCAAGACGTTTGTCCAGAAGGCGGAGGATCTCGAAGTTTCGGACGAGTCCCCAAGGGGTGTCGTTCACGAAGCGGGGCGGGACCTCGCCGGCGACCCGTTCGATGTAAAGGTCGGGGCGCAGGCGTTCGAGGATGTCGATGACAAAGTCAAGATATTCATCAAGACCGGGACGGTAGAAGGCTGAGGGGTCGGCGGCATATTCCTTTTCCATCACTGTGCCTCTGACGATCTGGAGCTGGTGGAATTTGACGGAGCGCAGCGGGAGGGAGGAGATAAGGCCGCATTGGTCGAGGAGCATCTCTCTGGTCTCGCCGGGGAGGCCGAGAATGAAGTGGGCTCCGGTGTCGATGCCTCTTTCGGCGGTCATTTCCACGGCTTTGCGGGCGCACTCGAAGCTGTGGCCGCGGTTGATGTGGCGCAGGGTGCTGTCGTGGCAGGACTCGATGCCGTACTCTACCACCACTATGGGGGCGGTGAGGGTATCCGGAACCGGGGCCTGGACAGTCGGTCCCGGAGCCTGCCGAAGGGATCTTTGCCACCCTGAAAGGACACGCCCCGACGCCAAGCCAGCCAGATAGTCCAGCTTCTTCTCATCGACACAATCCGGACGCGTGCCGATCACGATCCCCACCACCTCCGGATGGCTCAGGACCTCCTCATAAAGAGCCTTCAACCGATCCAACGGACCGTATGTGTTTGAATATGCCTGGAAATATGCCAGGTAGTGCCTCGCCCTCGGATATCGCACCTTTTGGAACTCTATTCCTTCGTCAATCTGTGTCAGAAGCGGCTTCCCCGGAGTACTGTAACCAGGATGGAAAGCGGCGTTGTCGCAGTAGGTACACCCTCCCCGCCCCACGGTTCCGTCCCGGTTAGGGCACGAGAACCCTGCGTCCAGAACAAGTTTCTGGAGCCGCTCACCGTACCTGCGGCGGTAATAACCTACGAACGAATTGTATCTTTTCCCTTCTGAAAAACCAAACATAATGCAGCCGTTACTCCTTCTTCCGATTCACCTTTCCTTCGCGTCCCCTTCAGTTCCACGTTCAATTGTGATTGTCCTGTTCCGGGCATTCGGTTTTCAAAGAAATCCATTAAGGAGAACTCCTGTTCCACGTCCGGATGTGATTGTCCTATCCCCTTTTCCCGACACGTACCACCGAAAAGTACGACATATTCCTTGCAAAACTAATGAATTGTGAATATTTTTACAAGTTGGATCCGTCATTGGTTCCGGAAAGAGAAGGTTTTTGATTGGTTTGAACCACGAAAGGGCATTTCAAGCAGAACAGTTTATTGATTATAAACAGATGTCGATATGAACATATTCCTGAAAATTTTGTCTTCGGCGGCCGCGGTCGCTCTGTCATTCAATTGTGCCGCCTCAGCGCAGGAAGCCCCTAAGAAATGGGCTGTGGTTGAGTTTTCCGCCAACTTTATGCGCGAGGCACCGGACTACGCCGCCGAGCTTGGAGACCAGGCGTTGATGGGGACGGTGGTCGAGGTCCTGGATAAGTCAAGCTACTGGGTCAAGATAAAGAGTCCGGAGCCTTACACGGCCTGGGTCAACGAGATGGGGCTCGTGCCGATGAGCGAGGAAGAGCTTCAAGACTACCTTGAGGCTCCGAAATACATCTGCACAGCGGCTTTCTCACACATTTACGAGGAGCCTTCGATGGATTCCAGGATTGTCTCCGATTTCGTGCTCGGAGACATCGTGAGAATCATGTACAGTGTCAGGACGCATGCCGGAGGACGTTACAAAGGCTATGAGGAGGGGCAGGCGGTTCTGAAGAAGAAGTTTGTCGGAGTCGTGCTGCCGTCAGGCAAGACCGGTTATGTTCCCGCTAAAGATGTCGCGGTGTTCTACAAATGGGCCAAAGACCGCAAGGACAGAACCACGGCCGGGAATGATTTCAGGCAGGATCTTCTGACCACGGGTTACAGGTTCCTCGGCGTACCGTACATGTGGGGCGGCACGTCCATCAAGAACGTGGACTGCAGCGGATTCACCCGCAGCGTATATTTCGCCAACGGAGTGCTCCTTCCGCGCAACGCCTCCCAACAGGCAAGGATCGGAGAGGATGTGGGAATATTCAAGGACAACGGGGATGTTGACTGGAGCGGTCTGCTTCCTGGCGACCTTCTGTTCTGGGGCAAGGCCGCGACCGACACCACCAGGGAGCGGATCACGCACGTGGGGATGTACATCGATGACGGCAAGTTCATCCACTCCGCCCAGGTCGTGCGTGTCAACTCATTGGATTCCAGCGCTGCCGATTTCTACAACCGCAAGCCTGTCCGCGCCCGCCGCATCGTCGGCCACATAGACGCCGATGGCTCCGGAATCATCTCCACCTTACGCAGCCCGTTCTACTTTCCGCGGAATTAGTGCGGTCACAGCCCGTAAGCGACACCCGCATTGTCGGTCACATAGACGCCAATGGCTCCGGAATCATCTCCACCTTACGCAGCCCGTTCTACTTTCCGCGGAATTAGTGCGGTCACAGCCCGTAAGCGACACCCGCATTGTCGGTCACATAGGCTCCAACGACTCCGGAATCATCTCCACCTTACGCAGCCGTTCTACTTTCCGCGGAATTAGTGCGGTCACAGCCCGTCCGCGCCCGCCGCATCGTCGGCCACATAGACGCTGATGGCTCCGGAATCATCTCCACCTTACGCAGCCCGTTGATTCAGCAAGTTCATCACCTGTTAATCAACTCGTCTCTAGACTCGTTGAATTAACAAGCGACATTCAACGGCAATTTCATTTTCCGCAAATCGTGGCAATCTATGCTCAACAGGTCTCATATCTCATCCCAGAATATGTATGGTGGGCGAACTCTTTTTACGATACATATTAATAAATTACGGATTTCTGGTCTCCCCAAATGGATGGCAGGGCTTCATAACGCGCTGACCTTCAAGCCATGGGGCACCACACTCCAAGTTCCAACCAATTATGGACTCCTGGCCTCTTAAAATGACCAGCAGGACTTCAGATCTTTCTAAACGCCAGACAATTAAGTGCACGGTTATCATTTTCTACCGTAGCGCCATCTTGAGTGGAGTTCCAAACCAAGTGCTACATAGCGACCTTAGCCGTTTCCAACCAAAAGACCGTAGCGCCATCTTGAGTGGAGTCCCAAACCAAGCCCCAACCGTTGCACTACCTTGAAGGGAGATCCATTCCGAGGAACTTCAGGGCCTGCCACTCATCGGCCATCGTGTCACGGACCAGAATCCGCATAAGGACGTTTTTCTCCTTGATGGGCAGTAGGATGACATCCTTGGCCCTGGTGACGTAGTCATACCTGACAACATAATTCATCATCTGACCGTAGGAGGTGTCCGGATTATGATGCCGTTCCTCCCTGATGTCATATTCACTGCCGGTGTTGGAGTTGATGGCAAGCAACATCTTTTCCGGACTTCCATAATAGGAAGAG
>ERZ1032445.392-NODE-392-length-11274-cov-6.452803_pt1 | contig 11274 bp, 9 predicted proteins | sample MGYA00518161_ERZ1032445 | MGnify/ENA primary metagenome ERZ1032445 (study PRJEB33719, sample SAMN04261326) | wastewater metagenome | biome: periurban shantytown; feature: human; material: feces | host: Homo sapiens | place: Peru: Lima | collected 2013-01-24 ...
GATTATATTGAGAAAAGAAGTCATTAGTAATACAATTGGCTTTGGAAAGGATTCATTATGAGCACTACCACTGTTCGCATGGATGATGATCTCAAAGCCGAAGTGAACGCCATTCTTGATTCCATGGGATTGAATTTCAATACGTTCGTGAATATGGCCAGCGTGCAGTTGGTGTCGCAGCGTCGTATTCCGTTCGAGGTGAAGGCGCCTGAACCCGTGCTGCCTCACGCGGGACATGTTGCCGCCAATGGGGTTACGTACCGTGGGGTCGACGAACAGGGGTATCCGGTGGTCGAAGTGCCGAACGCCATGGTGTTGAATCCAAGCCGGGGCGCCGACGGTGTTGCCGTACTGCCCAAGGCGTGGCGTGATGGCGAATAATCATGATATTCCGGAATTGATGCCGGTTCCGGAGCAATTGCATGTCTTCGACGTGTATCGCATGCGGGTGCGGTTCGAGGATGATCCGACGAAATCACGCAGCCATTACGTGGCCGCCATCGTCATACAAGCCGACGACGACGGTGGAGTGGCTGTGAAACTGACCAGCAATCCAACCTGGCATGGGGCGGGCGATGTGCAACTGCCCGAGTATGAGCATGCCGGGCTTACCCATCTGACGACCGCTCGCTGCGCGCAGCTGGTGCGGTTCCTCCGGTCGGATCTACAGGGGTTCACCGGTAGATTGAGTCGGAATGATGCCATGCGTGTGGCCAATGTGGTCGGCGAGGTAAAGCCTGAAGAACAGGTGTGGCTGTAATTCTGTTCTGCCGTCTAACTGGTTCGGGGTATTCACTGTGAACCAGTGCACAATTGCGATGGTCGATGTCTTTCTACAGTCCGCTTATATGTGAAGGTTTTGTGGTCGACGTTGCGTCATATGTTGCTTGTGACGTTGCGTAATGCGGCATATTGCTTGGTGAAAGGAGGTTGGGCCATGTCGATGGACGATGAAACGGACAGCCGATACACCACAGGGGACATCGCCAAACTCACTGGTGTGAGTGTGCGAACCGTGCAGTACTACGGCGCCAAAGGTCTGTTGATTCCCAATGAGATCAGCGACGGCGGCCGAAGGCTGTATGGGACTGCAGAGGTCGAGCGGATGCGGGTCATCCTTTTTCTCAAAGGACTCGGCTTCAAGCTGGAGCAGATTCGCTCGATTCTGTCGGACGAGCGGCCGGAACGGGTGCTGGTTGATTTGCTGGATCAGCAGACGGCGTCCTTGCAGTCGGGTATCGCCGAGCAGAAGCAACGTCTTGATGACTGCTTGCAGCTGCGCAAAGCACTGACGGTCTCGGCGTCTGACTTCGTATCGTCAACATTAACCGATATGGCAACCGTTATGAACACCACAACCACTCATTCCCTGCGGCACCACATATTTGGTCATGCTGGCAATCACATTGCCCGCGACTTTGTTGCAAATTGCATGCCTCGTCATTGGTGTGATGACAGACGTATGGTGGCCGCTGCCGGTCGCCGTTCTGCTGGCGATTGCGCTCACTGTTGCGGCGATGAAGTACTATCGCTCCCGCGTGCAGTACCTATGTCCGGCTTGCCATGAGACCTTCCAGCCGGGTATGCGAGAGTTCGTATTCGCCGCACACACGCCCAAGACACGCAAGCTTACCTGCCCGCATTGCGGTCACAGGGGGTATTGCATGGAACTCAGCATCTGAAAGTTTCTGATTATAGCGTTCGATTTACCAACGGTAGTTGTCGCAGAATTTGCGACAACTACCGCCCTGTCAAAATATGTGCGTTGTGCAGGGCTAAATTGTTTCAGGTCGCGGCTCGGGCGGTAGGGTCTGCCGTTTTATCGCTGCTTCGGCGTTCCTGTTGCTGATTGATGGGTGATATTACGCTTGCGTTGGGTCCTTCTGCAGGAGCAGGAAGATGAGCGCCAACACCAGCAGGATGGCGATGGAAAGCACGCCGAGGGAGGCGTTGCCGGTGATCGACGTGGTGGTGGCCACGAGGAACGTGCCCAGAATGCTCGCGGTCTTGCCGAAGATGTCGTAGAAGCCGTAGTACTCGTTGGCGTGGTCCTTGGGGATGATCTTGCCGTAATACGAGCGGCTCAGCGCTTGGATGCCGCCCTGGAACATGCCGACGAGGATCGCCAGGATCCAGAACTGCGCGGCCGACACGAGGAAGAACGCGGCGAAGAACACGATGCACATGTAGGCCACGACCGCCGCCACGATCATCGCCTTGCAGCCGAACCGCCCGGCCATCCGCCCGTACAGGATCGCGCATGGGAACGCCACGAACTGCGTGACCAGCAGCGCCACCACCAGCTGAGTCGAGTCGATGCCCAGCTCGGCGCCGTACGAGGTGCTCATCGAGATCACCGTGTTCACCGCATCGATGTAGAAGAAGAACGCGAGCATGAACATCCACAGCGGCTTGTTCCTCACTATCTTGCGGAAGGTGCCGCCAAGCTCGCGGAAGGTGCCGCGCACGGCCGTTCCCAGCTGGTCGCGTGTGGCGCGGTAATGCTCCTGACGGTAGCTGGAGATCAGCGGGATCGTGAACGCGACCCACCAGACGGCGGTGATGATGAACGATGCGCGGGTGCAGCCGGTCGTCGTCCAGCCGAATGGCAGCGCCGGGCCGCCGAAGATCAACGCGATGCACACGATGAACGGCACGGTCGAGCCGATGTAGCCCCAGCCGTAGCCGTGCGAGGAGACCTTGTCCATGCGTTCGTTCGGCGTGGTGTCGATCAGCATCGAATCGTAGAACGTGAGCGAGCCGTTGAGTCCGATCGTCGCGAGGATATACACGACCAGGAACGGCAGCCACGTCAGTGGAAGCGCCATCGCGCAGCACGTGACGACGCCGGTGCCGAAGAAGCCGAGGAAGAACTTGATTTTCATGCCCTGCACGTCGGCAATCGAGCCGAGCAGCGGCATGAGCAGCGCGATGACCAGCGATGCGATGGTCTGCGCGTAGCCCCAGGCCGACACGATGTTGCCGTCCGCGGGCATCAGCGATTTCGCGTAGATCGGAATCACCGCGGTGGACAGCAGCACGAACGCGGAGTTGCCCACGTCGTAGATGATCCATTTCTTCTCGCGCGGGGTGAGTTTCGCGGTGGCGGTGAGGGCCGGCTCTGTGCCGGCCGCTGCACTGTCTGCCGGGCCATCGGCGGGTTTGGCTGCGATGCTGTCGTTCATGGGGACTCCTGACGTCGTGTTCATATATATCGTAAAGTGCCGTTTCCGGCATACCAAGTTTCCATATGAATTGCGGGTGAATTGTTGCGGGCCGGCGGGAGTCGGACGGGTTGGGCGGGTCAGGCGCGCAATGGGCCGCGTCGATCGTGGCGATCGTCATCGGGGTCGGCGTTCGTTATCTGGTACACCTATTATGCGTGGCGCAAGCCCGATCCCATCGAAGAGGCGCGGCGGGCGGATATGTTCGCTCGCGGTTGGACGCCGCTGGACGAGGACGTGCACTTCCCTCCGGCGTGGTTCGCCAAGATTTCCAAGCTGAGGACGGTCGGTAGCGAAATGCCGCATACGACATGGGGCAAGGACGGCTGGATCACGTTCAACTATGACGTGATGCAGTTCATATCGGACGCGAACCCCAGCTATGGCACCGATATCGTGTTCCTGGTATGCCCGTGCACGGTGCCACGAGGCCCACTCATGTGGGCGACCATCTATCAGGGTCGCAAGATGTTTCAGCGCACCAGCGAGCAGGGCGGCATGCCCGACGACGTGGTCGAACTGCTGAAGATGAGCCCGTACAGACCGAATCTGATCGTGATGGATGGACGAATCTACATATGGTTGCGGGTGAATTACATGCCGTTGCCGCAGCGTTTTTCTGAATTATCCGCTGGAAAGCGATCTGATTCCGTTGACGAAGGAACTGCATCGCAGGCTCGCCCGCGATATGGGGATTGTCGGCCAGACGCCGTGGGGTGGCCGCGCCTGAGCGGTCATCGGCACGGTGATTGGTCCAATAGCGTCCTTAAGTGCGCGCCGAAACGACAAGTGCGCGCACATAGGGACGCAAAACACCCGATTTGCGTCCCTATGTGCGCAGAGTCGTCCGTTCGGCGCGCACTTAAGGACGCAAACGGAACGACAGCGTTGCGCAACAATCCATATCGGCCGGGCGACGCTGCGAGGAATGGCTACTTCGCGGCCTCGGCCGGAGTCTCGTCTTCCTCGAGCTTGGCGATGACCTCGTCATAGCCGGGGCAGTCCGGAACGCCGTTGATGGAACGCTGAATGCCCAGCGAAGCGGCCGCGTTGGCGATCTTCACCGCATCGACAAGCGACCAGCCGCGGGCGATCAGTGCGCACATGGCACCGGTGTGGCACGAGCCCGCCGAACGGGTGTGCGTCGCCTTCGTCGGATACCCCTCCACATGGATGACTTCGCCGCCCGGCGTGCGCACCCACGCGCCGCGCGACCCCGCACGAACCACCAGCGGCGCGCGCAGCGTGGCGCCGAGGCTGTTGCACAGCGCCTTCATCGAGTCGTCGAACCCGCCGCCGACGGTCATCGACAGGGAATCGTCCACGAACACGCCAAGCCGGTCGGCGAGCGTGCGGGCCTCCTGACGGTTGCAGGACCAGATGGGCCGCACCAGCACCAGATCCTCCAGCAGGTGGTCGCTGACCATGTGCAGCGTGTTGGTCGGATTGAGCACGATGCTGTAGTCGCGCGTCGTCGGGTCCGAAGAGGTGCGATGCAGGAAGGCGTCGATGCCTGACGCGCTGTGATCCATCAGCGTGTTGGCGCTGATGTGCACCACATCGCCCTCGCCGGGCTCCACGCAGTCGAACGTGTTCTCGTTGCCTTGTGATTCGGCGCCATACGTGGCGACGAACGTCTTGCGCTCGCTGTCGTTGAGCACCAGACGGAAACCGGAATCGGCGTCGATGCGGTCCTGGCCGATGTGCTCGATGCCGTTGTCGTTGAGAGCCTTGCGGATCAGTGACGCCCACGGCCCGTTGCCGATGACGCCTGCGTGCTTGGTCGCCGCCCCAATCCGGCTGGCCGCCTGCATGACGCGGAAGCTGCCGCCCACCGACGGCATGGTATGGTTCGCGACGGCGAATCCGCCCGGTTGGGGAATCGCGTCGATGTCCATCATGATGTCGACCCACACCTGTCCCAACGAGATCACTGTGGGGGAGGGCACGTCGTTTTTGCGTGAAAGCAGGCCTTTAAGTGAATTGAGCATCATTCCTCCTTGACGATTGCCGCGTTGCATGTATCGTATGCCATACAGTAACCGTTTTACCGTGATTTTATGAAGAGTTGCTGGATGCGGCAATAGTCAAGACGGGTGATATTGTGTGGATGTGTAGGTGAAAGCCGCAATGATACACGCTTGATTTGCATTTGTTTGTGTTTGGCGCTATTATTGTGAAGTTGTGTGTTCAAGCATCCGTGCTGGAACACGGAAGACTTGAACATCAAGGTTATTAAGGGAGTCCATCATGGCAGCTCGTTGTGCAGTGTGCGGCAAGGGTCCGCAGGTCGGATACACCGTTTCTCACTCGCATATCCGCAACAAGCGCACCTTCCGCCCGAACCTGCAGCCGGTTCGTACCACCGTTGACGGCCAGAACGTTCGCGTCCGCGTGTGCGTCAAGTGCCTCAAGGCCGGCAAGGTTCAGCGTGTGGTTGCGTGACATCGCGCGATAACGTTTCACTGAGGCCCCGGAAGTCGCAAGACTCCGGGGCCTCTTTATATCCGCTGGCGGAGGGGACAATGCGATGCCGTCCCGCCGGCACACCACAATAGGGACGTATGAGCATCACGTTGAACACCACCATGTCGTCGATCATGACGAACAAGCGGCGTGTCGGCGCGCTCAAAAGCCTTGGCGTCGTGACGGTGGGCGATGCGTTGACCTACTATCCGTTCCGCGTCGCCGATCCGGTGCCCCTGCGGGCACTGCGCGAGGCCCGTATCGGCGAGAGAATGGCGTTCTCCGCGTCGGTGCGCGGCATGCGGGTCGTGCCGATGAACGTTCGGCGGGGCTACCGGCTCGAGGCCGTGGTGGATGACGGGGATTTCGCGGTTTCCCGGCATATCGCGGGGGCCGCCGCCCGTTTGGTGTTCTTCTCGTACAAGAAGCAGTATGTCGATTGGCTGAGCATGCGGCTGCGTTCCGGCGCGATTGTGGTGATCGCCGGCGAGCCGAGCGAGTTCAACGGCCAACTGCAGTTCACCCATCCCGAAATAATGACGGTCGCTCCCGGCTCCGGTCCGGCTGATGGCGAATACTCCGGTGTCGTGCAGATGAGCGCTCTGAAATACGACGCCGACACCGTCGAAGCGGGCCTGCGTCGCATCAGCAGACCCCGACCGGTGTATCACGCGTCGTCTCGTATCTCCAGCGAACACATTCATGAGTCGATAGTGCAATGCATCGAGTTGCTGGCCGGAACCGGGCAGGATCTCCCGGGCGATGCGGCAACGGAAGCCCCGCAAACAATGAAACCGATGGAAGACGGCGGCATCAGCGGCGCCGGAACCGCTCCAGCGGATGCCGAGTCTCGGTCAGGAAACGCCGTGGCCGTCGGCCTGGCCCGCGCGATCCCGGACGTCCTGCCCGAATCGGTGCGCGAATCGAATCATCTGCTGCATCGCGCGGAAGCGTTCCTGGCCATCCACGACCCGCTCAACACCGCGGATTTCAAACGGGCCATCGGCACGATGCGCTACGAGGAGGCGTTCGTCTCGCAGACGGCGCTGCTCCAGTCGCGTAGCAATGTCCGCAAGGATGCGGCCCTGCCTTGTGCGGGCGTGGCGCTGCGTGACCGGTTCATCGAATCACTGCCGTTCCCGCTGACCGGCGGCCAGCGGGAGATCATCGATGATATCGGCGTGGACATGGCCCGCGAATATCCGATGCAGCGCCTGCTGCAGGGCGAGGTTGGTTCCGGCAAGACCGTGGTCGCGGTCGCGGCCATGCTGCAGGCGGCGGGTTCCGGCCATCAGGCGGTGCTTGTCGCGCCCACTCAGGTGCTCGCCGAGCAGCATCATGCGACCATCAGCGCCATGCTCTGCGCGATTGACAGCGTCGAGACGGGCGATGACCCGTCCCGCGATGCCCTGTCTCCCAATGACCCGGCCGACCTGATCAAGGCCGCCGAATCCGCTGCCGATGACGGAGATGCCAAGGGGCGCGCGGCCGTGAAACATCCCGTGAAACACAGTGGGGCACGCAGTGGGAAACAAGACGGCGCGGCGCACGCGCAGTCGGACGCGAACACGCGGCACGTGCCGGTCATCCTGCTGACCGGCGGCATGAAACTGGCCGCCCGCCGCCGTGCTCTCGCGCTCGCGGCCAGCGGCGACCCGTGCATCATCGTCGCCACGCACGCCGCGTTCTCCAAGACGTTCCAGGCCCCGAACCTCGCGCTCGTCGTCATCGACGAGCAACACCGGTTCGGCGTGGAGCAGCGCGAATCCCTGCGCACCAAAAACGATGTCGTGCCGCACCTGCTGGTCATGACCGCGACGCCGATCCCGCGTACGGCGGCGATGACCTGGTTCGGCGATCTGGACATCTCGTGGCTCACCGAGCTGCCGGGCGGGCGCAAGCCCATCCGCACGTTCATCGTGCCTGAAGACGACGGCCGCATGATGGGCTCCATGTTCGCCCACATCCGCGGCCGCATCGACGCGGGGGAGCGGGCGTATGTCGTCTGCCCGCGTATCGATGCCGACGATGAATCGGACGGCGATGACGATACAAGTGGGGCATCGCAGATCGGCGTGTACGACGATTCCGACACCTACAGGCGCGAATCCGCCAACACAACCACCAGCGCGCCATCGCAGGAGGATGGTGACGGTGCTCCGTCACGGCCGCCGCTGCATTCCGTGGCCGAGATCGAGCGCAGGCTGTCATCGCTGCCGCAGTTCCGTGGCATCCGTTTCGCGACGCTGACCGGCCGCGACGATGACGCGACCAAGCAGCAGGTCATGGCCGATTTCGCGGATGGGGCCACGCCGGTTCTGGTGGCGACAACGGTCATCGAAGTGGGCGTGGACGTGCCGCAGGCCAGCTGCATCGTGATCTTCGACGCTGACCGGTACGGGCTTTCGCAGCTGCACCAGCTGCGCGGGCGCGTGGGGCGCGGCGGCACGGATTCATGGGCGTTCCTGATTTCGCGGGCTGAGGACGGCGGTCCCGCGCAGCAGCGACTGCAGGTCATCCAGGGCACGCTCGACGGCGCCCAGATCGCGCAGGCCGATCTGGAGTTCCGCGGCGCCGGAGACGTGCTCGGCGATGCGCAGTCGGGCGGCAAGTCCGGTCTGAAACTGCTGCGCGTGGTCAAGGACGCCAAGATCATCGCCGACGCGCGCGAACGTGCGGGGCGGTTGCTCGCCGATGACCCCGATCTGTCGGGCGAGGTCGAGCTTGCCGGCGCGGTGCTTGATTTCACCCGCGGCAACGAGACGTTCCTGACCAGCAGCTGACGCGCGACGGGCGATATGCGCCGCGGATAGGGTCGTTGGACACGAGCCCCGGCCCCGCCATCCGCGATCGAACAATGTGGCGCTTGAACACAGTATAGATTTTTCATATGGGAACGGCGTTCTCATCGCCGGCATGATGTGGTTCAGTTGTCATGAAGGTTTCGGCCGGGGAGGGGCATCATGGCATCATCACGTTCACTGCACACGGTTCATCTGGCCGCTTTCGGCGCGGGCAATGTCGTCGGTCTGGGGGTCATGTCGATGGCCGGCATCGGCGTCGGCATCACGGGCACCGGATTGTGGCTCGCCGCGCTGGTCGGTGGCCTGGGAGGCGCGTTCGCGCTGGTGCCGCAGCTGCTAGCCAGCTCGTCCGGCGATTACCCGGGCGGCCAGTACCAGCAGGTCGGCACGCTGCTGCCGCCCGTCTTCGGCGGCATCGTCGCCTATATCCTGTGTTTTCTCGTGTTCGACATCTCCGCGTACGCGCTGTCCGCGGCGCAGCTGCTCGGCCTGCCCATGCTGCCGACACGCCTGACCGCGGCGTTGGTCGTCGCGCTGTTCCTCGGCGTGCACATGCTGGGTGCCCGCATCGCCGCCATCGCCCAACTGGTGATGGCCGTGCTGCTCGCGGCGGCGTTGGGCACGTACGTTGCGGTGACAATGCCGCACGTGCGGCTCGCGAATCTCGCGCATTACACGTTTCTCGGCTCGCCTCTGGCGTTCCTGTTCGCATGCGTGTACATGACGTTCATGATGAACGGGGTGGCCGGCGTGGCGAACTATGCCGCGGTCGCGGACCGTCCGCGGGTGACGGTGCCCCGCGCGATGCGCGTCTCGCTGTTGCTGGTCGTCGTGACGTATGCGCTGATCTGCGTGGCCGATGCCGGCGCCTTGCCGATAGCCCAGGTCGCGAACCGGGATCTCGCCGTCAGCCTGTCTGCATTCGTCCCGGCTCCGGTGACGGTCGCGTTCGTGGTGGGCGGCTCCGCGTTCGCCCTGCTCACCACGCTCAATGCCGCAGTCGGCTGCATGGCGTATCCGGTCGCCTCGGCCTGCGCGGACGGATGGTTGCCGCGCGAACTGGGAGAGCGTTCCGCTCGGACCGGCGCTCCCGTGCGCCTGCTTTCGGTGGGCATGATCGCCGCGGAGTGCCCGCTGATCGCCGGGAATTCCGCGAAAACCGTGTCGTCGAGCGTCACGATTCTGATGATCGTGGTGCAGGCGATGGTCGCCGTCGCCGCATTGCGCCTGATACTGCGCGACGGCTCATCGCTCTGCGCATTCCGCTCGCTGCCGTTGCTCGGCCGCGTGCCGCAATCCGGGCTCGCGGCGTTGTGCATCGTCGCGCTGCTCGTCGACCTGCTGCTGATCGCATGGCTGCTGTACACGATGAACCGTCTGCTGATCATCGGCAATGTCGTGATATTCGCCATAACGGTTGTCGCCGCTGTCATCGTGAACAAATATAGGGTTGATACGAGGCCATAACAACTATGTATAACCGCGGGTTTGCCAACGCGGCGACGCGGAGCCTACGATGATGTCAACGTTCACGGGAACCCGCGAACAGGCCCGGCCCCGGATGATGGGGCGGCACCCCGGTCAGGTGTCTTATCCGAGCAAGGAGTACGTTATGTGTGTCAATGAAGGCGTGAAGGCATCGGCTGTCAGCTCACTGTCGGGCGGACTGCCGATCATGCGCGAGCGGTGAGAGACCGCTCGATAGTCCGTTTCGGATGTTTGCCGGCGCGATCGCGATGATTGTGATTCGCCGTCCGGCATGATTCCTCACACTCCCGGCAGATTACGCCGACGGTTGCCGGATCATTCGCGGCGATGTGGATTCTGCCGCATCGCAGGTTTTCGTATATCGCGATTCGCCGCCACCAAACTGTACCGCCGCGCCGTATCCAAAAACGGCGCGGAAGACAAGAAGAAGGGAATATCCATGTCCACATCATCAGCTCGTCATGAAGCGCCACGCAACGGGCGGCCCGTGAAACGCCGGCTTATCCGCGTGCTCGCCGGCTCGGCCGTGATAGGCGCTATGGCGGTCGGCGGCCTGCAATTCGCGCTCGGCACGGCCTACGCGGCCGGCGACGTGTGCGACCTGTGCTCGACCAACTACAATCCGGTCGCCTGCTGTTCCAGTGGCGGTTCGGCCTACGATTCCAACCCCGGAGGCGGCATCGACGTCTCAGCGCAGAAGGCCGCGTTCGACAGCTACTGCGCGAACTACAAGAAGGAGCACGCTCAGAAGGAGGAGCCGGCGACGCCCGCCCCCGCCACGAAGCCGAGCAACCCGAAGCAATCGGCCCCGGCCCCGGCGAAGCAGTCCTCGGGCTCGCCGGCCACCCAGACGACGAAGTCCTCCACGGGCAACACCACCGCGCAACAGTCGCAGCCCGCGCAGTCGACCGGCACACAGTCCGGCCAGAGCACGACGGGCAGCACAGCCGGGATCACAGGCGACACGGCCGCGAACGCCGATGCCACCGCCACTCAGACCTCGAAGGACGCGGCCTCCCGGAAGAACAGCGATGACAACACCGCCGACACCGCTGGCGGCGAGACCACCACGACCGAATCCGGCATCACCGACAGCGGCACTGATACGGCGGAAACCACCACGCAGGCCTCTCCGGTCACCGATCGGGCCGAAACCACCAGCCCGGTGGTGCGCATCGTCGCCGGCGTGGTCATCGCGCTCGCCGTCATCGGCACGCTGGGCGCCGCGCTTATTGTGCGCAACAAGCGCCGCGTTCCCGCGCTCACCGGAGCAAACGGCGGCCGGTCCGACG
>ERZ1032445.397-NODE-397-length-11129-cov-7.076576_pt1 | contig 11129 bp, 10 predicted proteins | sample MGYA00518161_ERZ1032445 | MGnify/ENA primary metagenome ERZ1032445 (study PRJEB33719, sample SAMN04261326) | wastewater metagenome | biome: periurban shantytown; feature: human; material: feces | host: Homo sapiens | place: Peru: Lima | collected 2013-01-24 ...
GGCGCTGTCAAACTCCTTGTAAACAGAAGCAAAGCGCACATAAGCCACCTCGTCGATTTCCCGTAGCTTTTCCATAATCAGCTCGCCGATGCGCACGCTGGTGACCTCACGATCTAAGGCACTTTGCAGAGTGGTCTCGATCTCAGAAATCGCAGTCTCCAGAGCCTCTACGGTCACCGGTCGCTTTTCGCAGGCACGGAGCATACCTTTCAGAATTTTGTTGCGGTCAAAGACCTCACGGCTTTTGTCCTTCTTCACCACAATAATGGGCACATCCTCAATGATCTCATAAGTGGTAAAGCGCTTGCCGCACTGCATACACTCCCGACGACGGCGAATGCGCTCATTCTCGTCGGTAGGTCGCGAGTCGATCACTTTGCTCTCTGCGTAACCGCAAAACGGACACTTCATAGTTATCCCCCCTGTTGAAAGATACGGCTCTTGCCATAAAATTCTGTACAATCCGTACTATACCATAATTGGCCAAAAAAAGCAAGTTTTTTGCCTTTACACCTTTTTGGCAGGGGTGGTGCCGTCTGCCTTACGATTATAGAAGAACATCCACAGCGCCATACCACAGATTACCGCGTAGCCCACAAAGGACAGCACATCCGGCACATCGCCAAACACCAAATAGCCCACAACGGCCGCAAAAATCACCTGGGCGTAGTCATACACGCTGATCTCTCGGCTGGGAGCATGGGTATAGGCGGCGGTAATGGAGAATTGCCCACCGGCGGCGCAAGCGCCCGCCAGTAGTAAGGTCGCCCATTGCTGCCAGGTCATATAATGATAGTTAAACAGCAAAAACGGCAACATCGTCGCACTGGAAAAAGCGGAGAAGAAAAAGACGATCAACCGTCCGTTCTCGCCCCGCAGCCCTAAGTACCGCACGCAGGTGTACGCCCCGCCGGCAGCCATACCGCCTAAGAAGCCGCAAACACTGGCAAATAAATTTGCATTGGCAAAAGTGGGTTTAATAATGCAAAGTGCCCCTAAGAATGCCACCACAATAGCAATCGCCTGCTTAGGCCGCACTTTTTCTTTAATGAAGATTGCAGAGAACACCAGGGCAAAAAAGGGACTCATTTTATTGAGCATAGACGCGTCGCTAAGGTCCAGTCGATCAATGGCATAGAAGTTACCCACCATACCGGCCACGCCCCCAACGGAACGAATAAGCAGGTACTTGATGTTCCCCGGCTTGGGGCGAAAGCTGTCTTTCTTGCGCACCATCATCACAAAGGCAAAGATCATTGCCACAAAATTGCGAAAAAAGACCTTTTGCATGGTGGGCAGATCGCCGGACAGGCGCACAAAGGTATTCATACCCGTAAAGCACAGCCCGGACAACAAAATGCAAAAAATGCCCATGGTCTTGTTGCTGGTTTTAGCCAAAGCACCCACCTCCTACTGGATTGTATCCAGGTAAGCCTTGGCCCGCTGCAGCTCCGCCGCCACCCGGTAGCCGCGGGAGTAGATCTCAATCATATAATGCACCCGGTCACCCAAAGTGCGGTACAACCGCTGAAAGTCAAAGCTTCCCTGCCCCGGGGGCTGGCAGTCCTTCTCCGGGGAATGATCACTGATGTGCACATGGACGATCTCCTTTTGGAAGGTATCCAGAAACGCAAAGGGATCCTCCCCGGCACGCACCGCCTGCTTAATGTCCAGCACCATGTGGAAATCGTTCCCCAGCGCGCGGCGCATTCGGTCGCAAAAGGCAATGTGCTGGCTCTTAAAGCGGTTCACATTCTCCTGGCACACGGTCACGCCCTCGGCGCGGCCGATCTCCACCAGCTGCAAAAAGCGCGCAAAATACCGTTCCTCCGGAATGGGAATCTTGGGCTGGGCAACCGCCCCATGGATCACCACAAATTGGGCGCCCAGCAGCGCTGCCGCATGGCAGGTTTCTTTATAAATATCAATGGTATCTTCAAATCGGCGCTGGTAATCGCCAAAAATGCAGCTGCTTTCCATAAAGCTGGAAAAGGGGTGCACAGACACCACCTGTGTGCCGCCGTCCCCAGCAATGGCTGCCAGTTGGCGCACAAAGGCCGGGCGCAACTCCTGCCGAGCGTTAAAGAACACCTCCGCAAAAGGAAAGCCCAGTTCCGTCACCTGCTGCAAAGCCCGCTCCGTCTCCAAAGGATAAAAGCAAGCGGTAGAAGCTCCGGCCTGCATCAGCCCACCAGCTTCTCAATGGCCGCCAGGCGGGTGCAAATGCACAGCAGCTCCGCTGCCAAGGCCATCTCCTCATTGGGCGGGAAAGAAGGTGCAATGCGAATGTTGCTGTCCTGTGGGTCAATGCCATAGGGATAAGTGGCGCCCACGCTGGTGAGGGTCACGCCGCCGGCCTTACACAGCTCGCCCACGCGCTTGGCGGTGCCGGGCAACACATCCAGGCTGATAAAGTAACCGCCCTTGGGGGAGAACCAGTCAGCGATCCCCAGGCCGCTCAGCTCCTTGTTCAGGCGATCCAGTACAATATCAAACTTAGGCTTCAAAATTGCCGCATGTTTCTTCATGTGGGCACGCACGCCGTCCGCATTCTTAAAGAATTCCACATGGCGGTGCTGGTTCATCTTGTCATAGCTGATGGTCTGCACCGTCAGGCGCTGACGGATCAGATCCAAATTTTTCTTACTGGCCACCAGGCAGGACACGCCTGCGCCGGGGAAAGTGATCTTAGAGGTAGAGGCCACCTCTATGACCAAATCCTCATTGCCGTACTCCGGCAGCACATCAAAAATATTCAGCAGCTTATCGCCGTCCTCGTCCAGGTCATGCACGCAATAGGCGTTGTCCCACACAATGCGGAAGTCCTCTGCCGCCGGGTGAAGCGCCGCAATACGGCGCACCACTGCATCGGAGAAAGTGATGCCGGTGGGGTTGGAATACTTGGGCACACAGAACATGCCCTTCACGCTGGGGTCCTTCACCAATTCTTCAATGGTGTCCATATCCGGTCCGTCGGCGTTCATCGGCACATTCACCATTTGCAGCCCAAAATACTGGCACACGGTAAAGTGGCGATCATAGCCGGGCACCGGGCACAGGATCTTCACTTCCTTTTCCTGGCTCCAGGGTTTACCGCCGATGCCATGGGTGTAGCACTGGCAGATAAAATCAAACATCAAGGTCAGACTCTCGTTAGGGCCGATGATCACATTCTCGGCCGGCACCTCCAGCAGCTCGGCAAACAGCTGCTTACAGCTGGCAATACCGTCCAAAATGCCGTAGTTGCGCACATCCACGCCGCCGGACACATAGTCCTTCACATCATTCATACCCACGGACAGATCCAACTGCTCTTTGCAGGGCTTACCTCTGCTCATATCCAGTTGCAGTCCCTTGGCCTGAAATGCCTTGTACCGAGCCAGCAGGCTCTCCTGCTCCCGGAGCAATTCGTCTTTTGTCATCTCCTGATATGCTTTTGCCATACGAAAATACCTCGCAATCTAAAATTTCCGTTCATTATTTTACCACAAACGACTGCGCCTTGCAATTCTAAAGCCAACAAAAAAAGAGCGCCGCAGCACTCTTTTCTTATACGCATTGCCTATTTTTCGTTTGGATTTGCCGGTGCGTCCGCACTCTTTTTCTTTTTGGTGAATACCAGGAGCTTGGAGAACACATAGTTGAGGATCACCACCAGCACGGAGCAAACAATCTTGGCTACAAAGCCCTTGACCCCAAACAGGTCCTGATCCAGCCCGATCTTAAACAGCAGCAAGGGGCCGAACCACTCGATCACGCCGGTCGCCAGTCGAGAGACCACAAAGGACACAAACTCCCGCGCCGCCACCTTGGGTACCCAGCTTTTGCTCTCAAACACCCACAGCTTGTTGGTGATAAAGGCAAAGATCACCGCAGCAATCCAGGCAATCACATTGCTTACCGTCATCTTCACATCGTCGCTGCCGGGAGCATGCACCAGCACCGCCTTCATCAGCAGACTGTACACCACCCAGTTCACGCCTGTGGTGGCCACGCCGAAGATGAGATACATAATGATTTCTTTGTACTTGATAAATAATTCTTTAATCTTCTTCATAGGCACATTATACGCTATACGATTCTATTTTGCAAGTTCAAAAAACCATTTTGTCTCCTCTAAAAACAAATAAGTGGGCACACCGGCAATGCTGCAGGTGTAGCGCAGTCCAGCGCCCCCGGAACGCAGAGACGCCGCCGGGCGAATATCCAGTACACGATCCACATCCAGCCATCGCTCCTCCCACTCCATCTTTACCGGGCGAATATCGCCCTCCTCATTATACAGCGCCAGCACGCGCACATAGTTTTTCATCCTGCCTGTTCCTTTCCAGTTAAAAATCCAACGGGGTGTATGGTATGGTCATCGTGGGGATTAAAACGGGACAGCCCGGTATCCCCCAGTAAACTGGCCCGCTGAATACAGTAGTTGCCAAAGCGGCGCTTCAAATCATCCACCGTGCGCTCCAGCTTGGCTGCCCGCTCCCGCTGCTCCTGGGTATGGGCCAAATCAAACTGCACGCAGGGTTCCAGCTCAAAGTCCGTCACCGACAGTCCAATGCTGCGCAAGGGTGCACCCCAGCGATAATTGGCACAAAACAGCGCCATAGCCGCCTGCAAAATCTCCGTGCTCACATCGGTGGCGGCGGCCAGCTTGTGTCGCCGGGTAAAGGTTTGCAAATTCTTATCCCGCAAGGAGATGCACACCGTGCGCCCTTGCAGTCCCTGCTCCCGCATACGGCGGGCTACACTCTCTGCCAGCACGGTAAAGACCACCTTTACATCCGTATCATCCACCAGATCCCGGGGCGTGGTGGTGGAATTGCCCACACTCTTGACCGCCGCCTTGGCGTCCATGTGCTGCACCGGCGAGGTGTCCTCCCCCCGGGCAAAGGCACGGAGCATCAGCCCGTTCTTGCCCAGCAGACCTTGCAAAAAATCCGACCGAGCCGCCGCCAACTCGCCGATGGTATAAACGCCGTAAGCGTTCAGCTTGCGAGTGGTAGCCGGGCCGACGCACAAAAGATCACTGCACGGCAGGGGCCACACCACCCGGTGGTAGTTTTCCCGGCTGATAACCGTCACCGCGTCCGGCTTTTTATAATCTGAGCCCAATTTGGCAAAGATCTTGTTAAAGCTGACCCCCACGCTGACGGTAATGCCCAGTTCCGCCTTTACCCGACGGCGAATTTCCTGGGCGATCTGCTCTCCGGTGCGGTCATCGCCGGTCACATCCAGCCAGTTCTCGTCCAGCCCGAAAGGCTCAATATAGTCGCTGTAATCCTCATAGATCCGCCGTGCCATCTTGGAAAAGCGCATATACAGCGGGAAGTTCGGCGGCACCACCACCAACTGCGGGCACTTTTGCCGCGCCTGCCACAGCGGCTCCCCTGCCACCAAGCCGTAGCGGGAGGCAATCTCGTTTTTCGTCAGGATAATTCCGTGGCGGCTCTCTGTGCTGCCGCCCACCGCCACCGGCTTGTCTCGCAGCTCCGGGCGGTGCAGGCACTCCACCGAGGCATAAAACTTGTTGCAATCCACATGCAAAACGGTGCGCTCCATTCCCTACGGCTCCTTTCCCGCTATCGAACATTTGTTCTACAACATAGCATACACCGATTTTGACTGTTTGTCAAGAGCAGAGGCGGCAAAAAATGCAGGTAGATTTTGCCTTGACGATAGGTGCTTTTTCTTATATACTAATGGGTAGAATTGAGGTGCAACTATGCCGTTTTACGATATTGCCGGGCTGGTGGTGGAGATCAAGCACCCCACCGGTAGAACAGAAAAGCAAGCCCGTCCCTACCTGTGCAAGGACCAAGAGGGGCAGACGGCGGACATGACCATTGATGTGACGGAACAGCGGGTAACGGACGCTATGGCCGAGCACCCGGAGATGAACCGGGACGACTGGTACTATATGCTCACCGGCTCAGATTTTTACACCCAGCTGCTGAAGTTCCGAGGCATTTTGCTCCACTCCAGCTGCGTGGTGGTGGACGGCGCGGCTTACGCTTTTTCCGCAGACAGCGGCACCGGCAAATCCACCCACACCGCCCTGTGGCTCAAGCACTTTGGCAACCGGGCGTATATGCTCAATGACGACAAACCGGCCATTCGTCTGGTAGGCGACCGGGTGTATGCCTGCGGCACCCCCTGGAGCGGAAAATATGATTACTCCACACCAGGCATGGTTCCCCTGGCAGGCATTTGCTTCCTGGAGCGGGCGGAGGAGAATTTTATCCACCCGGCAGACACCAAAAAGGCAGTGTTCAACATTTTCTCCCAAACAGTGCGCAAGCTGGGGCCTAACGCCATGGAGCGGCTGTTTGATATGTTGGAGACCATATTTGCCAAGGTGCCCCTGTACGAACTGGGCTGCAACATCAGCGATGACGCGGTGCGCACCTCTTACAACGCCATGAAGCCGAAAGGTCAAAGCGAAAAGTAAACACAAGCGAAAAAAGAAAGGCAGTTACCCAAAAACGGGTAACTGTCTTTTGTTATCTATGGCGTTATTCCGCTGTGTCCTGCGGCAGAGCGTTCTTCGGCTGCGGCAAATACACCCGAGCCTTAAACAAATCGCCGTCAATGAGCAGTTCTAACTTCCCTTGCTGGGCGCTGCACAGCTCCTGGGCAATGCTTAGACCCAGACCGTTGCCCTCCTTTGTGCGGGAAGCGTCGCCTCGCACAAACCGCTGGGTCAGCTCCTGGGGCGAGATATTCAGCGGCTGGGCAGAAATATTTTTAATTTCAAACACACCGAAATCCCCTTGCTTATACACACGCACATACACCCGGGAGTCTGCGGCAGAATACTTCTTGGCATTTTGCAGCAGATTTTCCAGCACCCGGTAGGTTTTAGAGCCGTCGGCAAACGCCTGTACCCGGGGCAAATCCGGATCCAGCACCAGTTGCAGCCGGTTCTCCTCAAACTCCTTTTGGTACTCCCCGATCGCCTGGGCGGTCAGTTCGCCCAGATCCAGCACCATAGGGTGCAGGGTGATGTTGCCGGAGGACAGCTTGGACGCCTCAATCAGATCCTCCACAAGCCGTGCCAGCTTGGTGCTCTTTTCCGTCAAAACAGCCATATATTCTTTGGCTTTTTCGTCCGTCTGGGGGCACTTGGACAGCAAATCCGTATAAGTAATAATGGAGGTAATCGGGGTCTTTAAGTCGTGGGACACATTGGTGATCAGCTCCGTTTTCAGCCGTTCGTCCCGCACTGCCTGATCCACGGCATTGTGCAGCTCCTGATTGGTATAACGCAGGCTGCCGGCCATGGCGGCCAGTGCCGGGTGGAGATGTGCCGCCTCCACATCCGTGCGGTTGGCTGCGGCCTCAATCACCCGATCCAACTGGAACAAGAAGCGCAGCGCATAGCCCACGCAAAAACCGTTAAAGCCCAGGCCTACCAAGCCGCTGATCACACCGACCACCGGCGCCTCTCCATTCAGAAACGATGCAAACAGCACCACCAATACAATATTGATCAGCAGATAGCCTACGGCGCAAAAGACCATATTGCGCTTAAAGTGTCGCGGGGTATAGGCCAGCCCCCGGATCACACGCCGATTGAACCGGTGCAGTTTGCACAACAGACGCCAAATTCCCAAGCAAATATAATACAGCAGCGTGCCCTTATACAAGTGTTTCTTAGACTTGCAAAGTCGCACAAAAGACAGGGTCAACTCCGCATACAGCCCCCAGGCCACCGCGCCCAAAGCGCCGCAGGCCGCTAAGAACATTCCGCCGTAATACAGGGTGCTGAGCTGATAGCCATAATAATTGGACAGGTCATTAAATAAATTACCGAACAGCACCACACCCAGCCCAGCAATTGCTGCGGCGATGATCGCCGTGTGCAATTCCAAGGGAATATAATCCATCCACAGCAGGCGCACACCATCCGTACCGGCACGGCGCCCGCAGCCCAGGCACGCCAACACCAAAAAGGCAAGGGCCAGCACCGCCAGGCAAACAGCCACTACGGTCATTGCCACGGTATTCATATTTTGCATACGGGTGCACAGGGCATTCAATTCCACAAAATCCGGAAGCATATCGTTGCCGCCGGCCACGGTGGGGTCAATGCCCACATAAATGCTCATATCCCCGTCCATTAGGTACTGTGCAGCGTCCGATCTGGCATTGCCGGCACCGTAATCCGTGCCCCGCAGGTTCTCCCCCGCTTTGGTCTTGGAATAGTACACCGGCGCGTTCTTTAGCGACGCTGGCGATTTGCCCTCTGCCAACTGGCTGACCACCTGACCGGTGATATTGTCCTTGGCATAGAATTGCAGGGATTGCAGTTCTTGCAAATTTTGGCGCATCTTCTGCTGCTCGTCGGCAGCGAATTGAAATCGTTTCACCACCGCTTTGTCATAGAGCTTTTTAATGTGGGTCTCAGCCGATTTGATCGTCTCGCCCAAGGTCAGGTCATCATCATACATATCCGCCGATACCGTTTGGCCATCCACCGTAAAATCGAACGTGTAATCGCGGATTAGGTCGTCCGGATCATCCCGCATGTCGCTATCATTGTAATACTCCACGCCGTCGGAACTGCGCAGCCAATTTGCCAGCTGCAAATAGGGCAGATAATCCTCCCCTGCCCGGGTGCCGTTGACAATCTGTTGCAAATCCCGGATCAGCCCCGGTGCGTCCCGATCCTCTGCCACCACTTTCTTGATGGTCTTGGTGGGCACTTTATAGTTGGGTATATCCTTGCCGATATTTGTAATATTCTGATTTTTCAGCCCGGCATAGAACACCAGCGTTTTGCGAATGGCCGTGGCCTGGTTCTTCTTATATTGCTCCAGTGCGGCCGCCACGCTGTCTGCCTTGGCTTTCTTCAGGGCAGCCGCCTTTTGTTGCAGCTGCTTTTGCCCCGCCAGTAGCGTGATCTCATCGACAATCACATCCAGCTCCGCTTTGAAAATCGTAGTCTGTACCAGACTTCCCTTTTTCGCTACGGACGGATCGGTAAATGCATCATCGTTATACAGGCCGCTGACTCGCATCACGGCGCTCAGCAGTGCCACCGAGCTAAAGGCCAGCACCATAGAGAGCACCACGCACAGCGCCTTAAACCATCTGCTTTCTCTAACACTTTTCCACTTTGTATCCAAGTCCATACACCACCTTTAAGTATTTGGGCTCCTTGGGGTTGATCTCAATCTTTTCACGAATGTTGCGAATGTGCACCGTCACGGTCTTTTCCGTGCCGTAGGCCGGTTCGTTCCACACCGCTTCATAGATTTGGGCGCTGGAGAGCACACGACCTATATTGTGCATCAGATATTCCAATATCTTATACTCCCGGGCAGTCAGCCGTACCGGGTCGCCGTCTACCGTCACTTCCTTGGTATCCGTATCCAGCACAAGGCCGCCGGTGACCAGCTGGCTCTCCCGCACCTCCAGGCTGCCAAGACGCACATAGCGGCGAATTTGGCTCTTGACCCGAGCGGTCAACTCCAGCGGGTTGAAGGGCTTGGTCACATAATCATCGGCGCCAAAGCCCAGACCGGCGATCTTGTCCGTGTCCTCGCTTTTGGCCGACAGCAGAATAATGGGGAAATTATATTTCTCCCGCAGCTTTAATGTGGTTTTCAGTCCGTCCAGCCGAGGCATCATAATGTCCAGCACCATACAGTGGATCTCCTCCCCCTGTACTTGCTCCAGCGCCTCCAGCCCGTCCCGGGCACACAGCACCCGATAGCCCTCCTGGCTAAGATAAATGCGCAGAGACTCTAAGATCGCCGCGTCATCATCGCACACCAATACCGTAAACATCGCTCTCATCTCCCTCAAGTGATACAAAGTGCTTGCTCCATTGTACCACAAAAATCCCCAACGGAAAACCCGTTGTACACATTTAACCACACATTCTTAAAAGCAACGCAAAGGAAATCTAAAGAACCGGTAAAGTTTGGTCGGCAAAACAAAAAGCTGCCGCAGCATAAGCACTGCGACAGTCTTTGTATCTTTATTGCTTAGAAACAGCTTGAACGGAGGGATCGTAAGGGTCGCCGGTATGGGGCTGTTCTTTCTTATGCCGGTCGTTGGGCACAGGGTTTTTGTTTTGCCCCGCCGTAGGGCCCTTGCGCTTTTCCACATCGCCGCCCTCTTTCAGGTGCTGGATGTAGGTGGTGTAGTCCTCGTTCCACCCGGCGTAGGCTGCATTTTGGCGCTTATCCTCCAACTGCACATGGTTCTTAATGTACTGCCCCACATAGAGCGATACTTTTTTGGCGCCGTAGCAGTTCAGGTGGTTGCCGGCGTCCCGGCTGTCCGTTTTCCAGCTAAAGCCGATCTCCTTGCGTTTCAGATCCAAATCCAGGAACGGAATACCGTTTTTCTTGGCATAATCATTCACCGCATTGTGGCGGGCATAGGTCCAGGTGGTTTGGGACGGCACCTGCACCAAAATCAGCTGGGCGCCGTTCTTTTTGCACAGCGCATTCAGCTCGTCCAGCTTGCGCACAAACAGCGGATTGATCTGGTCTCGCTTTTTGGTCTTTTTGATATATTCCTTGCCCCGATACGGCACCTTGGCACCGGACACAAACTGCCCCTTGGAGGCAAAGCGGGCAGAGTAGGACTTGCGCTTAACCGCCATCTTGGGGTCAAACTGCTTCCACCGATCGTGGTACTCCAGCACGCTGAACTGGTTGAGCATCTGCTTACGCGCATCCCGGGCAATCACTTGAACAGAGTTGGAGTTGGTGTACAGCTGATCCGTTTCCAGGATCACCACCTTGGGCTTTTGGGTTTTTAAGCAATTCTCCACCGCGCGAATAGATTCGCCGATCAGCTGCTTGCCGGTACCGCTGACATAAGAGGTAAAGCCGTAGTTTTTCCACATTTCCATAGGCGAAAAACCGCTGTAAGCATCACTGTTGCCTACAATAAACACATCCAGCGTGTCCTTCTCCAGCGACAGATAGCCGCTGGCGTTGGGGTTCACGAACCCGGCTGCGTCATCATTGTTCTTCGGCTCCAATAGAAAGGAAATACCGTAGAGCAAAAGCAGCAAAATCAAAATAAAGGACAACAGGCGGGTGCAATTTATCAATACCAACTTGGTCTGTGCAGAAAGCATTCACCTTTCCTTAGAATTTACTGTATAT
>ERZ1032445.402-NODE-402-length-11077-cov-7.122664_pt1 | contig 11077 bp, 9 predicted proteins | sample MGYA00518161_ERZ1032445 | MGnify/ENA primary metagenome ERZ1032445 (study PRJEB33719, sample SAMN04261326) | wastewater metagenome | biome: periurban shantytown; feature: human; material: feces | host: Homo sapiens | place: Peru: Lima | collected 2013-01-24 ...
CGCCATGGCCGTGCTGCAGTCCCGACTGCTGGTGCTGCGCCACGAGGAGGAAGCGAAGAAGAAGAAGGAGCTCGCGGGCGACATCAAGGCCAGCTGGGGTGACCAGATGCGTTCGTACGTGCTTCACCCGTACCAGATGGTCAAGGATCTGCGCACCGGTTGCGAGACCAGCCAGACCCAGGCCGTGTTCGACGGCGATATCGATGCGTTCATCGAAGCCGGTATCCGCTGGCGTCACGAGCAGCGTCGCCAGGCGGCCGAAGAGGAAGAGTAAACCGTGACTTGGCTCCCGGCTCCGGGGGCGAGTGAGGAGACGATATGGCACTCATCGCATTGGATCATGTGAGCAAGGTGTATCCCAAGGGTACGAGGCCGGCGTTGGATGATGTCAACCTCGACATCGAACGTGGCGATTTCGTGTTTCTGGTCGGTGCTTCCGGTTCTGGCAAGACGACGCTGCTGAGCCTGCTGCTGCGCGAGGAGGAGGCCACGGACGGCGAGATTCGAGTGGCCGGCAATGATCTTCGCCGTCTGACGAACCGTCAGGTGCCGCAGTATCGTCGTTCCATCGGATTCGTGTTCCAGGATTACAAGCTGCTGGCGAACAAGACCGTGTGGCAGAATGTGGCGTTCGCGCTTGAGGTGATCGGCACGCGCCGGTCCGCCATCAAGTCGCTGGTGCCGCAGGTGCTGCAGACCGTGGGATTGACCGGTAAGGAGAACAATTACCCGCATGAGCTGTCCGGCGGTGAGCAGCAGCGTGTGGCCATCGCCCGCGCGTATGTGAACCATCCGCAGATCCTGCTGGCCGATGAGCCCACCGGAAACCTCGATCCGACGACGTCGCTGGGCATCATGGAGGTGCTGGACGCCATCAACCGCACCGGCACGACGATCGTGATGGCCACGCACAACGAGGAGATCGTCAACTCGATGCGCAAGCGCGTCATCGAGCTGCATACCGGCAAGATCGTGCGCGACGAGGCCCAGGGCTCGTATGATTCCGCCGAGTTCTTCCCCGACAGCGATGTCGCGTCCAAGGCGCATGAGGCGATCAGCGGGCAGTCGGATGATTCGCGTTTCCGCCCTGATTCCGGCTCGTTCGACGCACAGGTCACCACTATCGAGGCCCGTGGCGAGGAGGGTGCAGTCGAGGGTATCGAAGTGGTCGCCAAGGCGGTCAGCGGCAATATCCGGAACGAAGGCATCGCCCGGTTGGCGAGCTCCGTGCATTCGGGGCGTACCGGCCGCTACGGTGAGGCGTTCCAGTCGGTGGAGGACACGCTGACCTGGGGCAAGGGCCTGTCGCTTGAGCAGATTGCCGCGCAGGAGGAGCAGAAGGCCCGCGCCGAGCAGGGCGGGGATGAACACTCCGATGCCGCGGCTCAGTCGAGCGACCGGGCGACGGCTCGGGGTGATGCCCGGTCCGCGCAGCCGGAGGACGCCGCCCAGCCGGAACGGCACGAGCCGCCGGAACCGCCGCATTCGGCGGATGATGCCGCACCGCATGGTCAGCCGGAGACGAAGCATCCTCAGGATGAATCCACATCCCAAAGCGAACAGGCCGGTTCGGCGGCGGAGCCGGGCTCCTCGTCCGATGAGGAGGGCGAGACGAAGCCGAGGCGCGCGCACAAGCTGCCGCCGGCGCCGCCGGCCCAACCGGGGCATCGCGACAGGCATGCCGGAAAGGCCGGTAGCGCTGATGATGCCGACGGCGCTCGCAACGAGGAGGACAATCGATGAGAATGCGTTTTATCCTGTCTGAAACCTGGACCAGCCTGCGGCGCAACGTGTCCATGATCATCTCGGTCATGCTCGTCACGTTCATCTCCTTCGTGTTCATCGGCGCGTCCGTGCTGATACAGGCGCAGATCACCAAGGCGAAGGGCGACTGGTACAACAAGGTCGAGGTCGTGGTGTGGCTGTGCCCGGACGGCACCAGCCAGTCGGCGTCCTGCTCGACCGGCAAGGCGCCGACCCAGCAGGAGATCGTGGATCTTGAGGACGTGATCAACAACGAGCTCGGCAGTGACGTGTCAAAGATCACGTATATGAGCCGCGAGGAGTTCTTCAAGAACACGTTCCTCAAGCAGTACCCGAACGGCGTGTACGAGGGACGTACCCTCACCGCCTCCGATATGCAGGATTCGCTGCGTCTCAAGCTCAAGGACCCGACCAAATACCAGGTGGTGTCGGAGGTGCTGACCGGGCGCACGGGCGTGGAGGCGGTTGTCGACCAGCGGCAGATCTTCGACCCGGTGTTCTCGGTGTTGAACCGGGCCACCGTGGTCACCGTCGTGCTGGCCGGTGTCATGGTGGTCGTCGCCATCATGCTGACCGCGACGACGATTCGCATGAGCGCCGCCTCCCGGAAGAACGAGACAGAGATCATGCGTCTGGTGGGTGCTTCGAACTGGACGATTCGATTGCCGTTCATCCTGGAGGGCGTGGTGGCGTCCCTGCTGGGATCGCTGCTGGCGGTCGGCGCGCTGAGCGGCATCGTCAAGGTGTTCGTCACCGATTGGTTGGCGACCAGCGTGCAGTGGATGCCGTTCATCACGCAGACGACGGTGTGGCTGACCGCCCCCGTGCTGGTGGTGGGGGCCATGCTGCTGTCGGCGGTTGCGTCCGCGGTATCGCTGCGACGCTATCTCAAGGTGTGACTTGCCGCCGCGTGTCGTCCGGGATGCGCGAAGTATGAGATGAATCATTTCGCTGCCGGATGACACGCGGCGCATTTATCCAGTTTAATTCGTTACAATACGTTCAAATACGGCATTAATGGAAGGGCGACAACAATGGTGAAGATGGCGAAACGTGGGGGTACGTTCACCGCTTTGGCGCTTGCCGCCGCAATGGCTCTGGGGGCGGGATCGGTGGCCGTGGTCGCCCCGCCCGAGCAGGCCGCTGCGGTTACGGAGTATGAATACCAGCAGAAGGTATCGAACCACAACAGCCTCAAGAAGCAGCTGACCGGCGTCGATTCCAAACTTGCCGATCTCATCATCTCGTTGAATGACCTGACCGAGAACCAGATTCCCGCCGCGCAGAAGGCCGTACAGGAGGCCCAGCAGAAGGCCGAACAGGCGAAGAGCCTCGCAGAGGCGACTACGGCGCGGCTTGAGGCGGCGAAGAACGACCGGACCTCGCTTGAGGAGAAGATCAAGCAGACCGGTGAGGATTACGATGACGCCAAGGATGCGGTCGCTCAGCTCGCGCGCGAAAGCTTCCACGGCTCGGACGCCTCCACCCTGATGGACGTGGTGACCAATGCCACCACGACCGAGGACTTCGTCAACAAGATGCAGTCGGATGCCGCTGTCACACGCAGTGAGGCGAATGCCGCCGACGCCGCGGCCACCAGCCTCAGCACGTCGATGAACCGCAAGGAACGTCTCACGGCCATCGAGGACGAGATCACCCAGCTCAAGGGCCAGGCGGACAGCCAGGCGGCCAGCGCGCAGCAGGCCGCTGAGGATGCGGCGTCCAAGCAGAGTGAGCTGGAGGCCTTGCGCAAGAAGAGCGACGAGGAACGCGCCCAGCTGGAAGCGCAGAAGAAGAGCCTGAGCACCAAGGAAGCACAGGAGGCCGCCGAACTGGTGTCGATGAAGGCCGAGATCGATTCGTGGAGCGTGCAGAACAACACCGGTTCGGCGAATGCCGGCACCGGCGGACAGCAGCAGATCAAGCCCGGCGCCGGCAGCGGGTCGGGCAGCGGCTCCGGTTCCGGTGCCGGCTCCAGCAAGCCCGGTTCCGGTTCCGGCAAGCCCGGTTCCGGTTCCGGCAATGGTTCCGGTTCGGGCGGATCCCAGCCCGGCGGATCGGGACAGGCCAACGGCATGAACTACACGGTGCCCGGCAACTGCTATGAGGGCATGCCGGTGTGCTACGGGCACAGGACCGGCAACACGGTGGGCGGCAGCGCCTACCCGTGGAGCCAGTGCACGTGGTATGCGTACCGTCGCCGCGTGTACTACTACCATCTGCCCACCGGCTCATACATGGGCAATGGGCAGGATTGGGCGAACACCGGCCGCAGCCTCGGCTATCTGGTCAACCGCACGCCGCACGTCGGCGCCGCGATGGTGTTCCGTGCAGGCCAGCTCGGCGCCAACAGCCGTTACGGCCATGTGGCGGTCGTCGAGCGTGTGAACAGCGACGGATCCGTGCTGATCTCCGAGTGCGGCGCCAGCCTTCAGGGCGTGGCGCAATGGCGCACGATTTACAATGCTGGTAATTTCCAATACGTGCATTACTGAGTTCCGGGTGGTGTTTTCCGATTCGTCCGGTCACGGCCCGTGCAAGCGGGTCTGGTCTCATGATGTCTGTGTTGATGTGAGTGATTGAAGAGGAAGGCCATGGCAAAGGAACAGGGCACTGTGCTCATCGCACAGAACCGCAAGGCCCGGCATGATTACCTGATCGAGGACAAGTACGAGGCGGGACTGGTGCTGACCGGGACCGAGGTCAAGTCGCTGCGCGAGGGACGGGCGTCGCTCGCCGAGGCGTTCGTCTCCATTGACCGTCGGGGTGAAATGTGGCTGGAAGGTGCCAATATCCCCGAATATCTCAACGGCACGTGGAACAACCATGCGCCCAAGCGCAAGCGCAAGCTGTTGCTGCATGCGCAGCAGATCGTCAAACTGTCCCGTCAGATCGAGGCCAAGGGGTACACCATCGTGCCGCTCAGCCTGTATTTCAAGGATGGTCGGGCGAAGGCCGAGATCGCCCTCGCACGAGGCAAGCGCGAGTTCGACAAGCGTCAGGCTCTGCGTGAGGAGCAGGACAAGCGCGAGGCGCTGCGTGCCATGCGCTACAAGAACATGCGCTCCCGGTGAGAGCCGACGGGCGGAAAGCGCTTTGGACAGACCGCACCGGTGGGTGAGTGAGGAGCCCCATATCCCGTTCGATATCGACGTGGTGTATGAGGATGCCGGCATCATCGTCATCGACAAGCCGCATTTCCTCGCGACGACCCCGCGCGGCATGTGGTATCGGCAGACCGCGCTGATTCGGCTTCGCGAGATGTTCGACGAGCCGGACATCACGCCCGCGCATCGGCTGGACCGGCTCACCGCCGGCATCGTCGTGTTCGTGAGGGATCCAGCGCTGCGGGGCGCATACCAGATGATGTTCCAGGGCCGGAAGATCAGCAAGACCTACGAATGCCTGGCTCCGTGCCGGCCGACGACACGGCCGCGATACGGCACCGTCGAGCGGCTGGACCCTCCTGTCGTGTTCCCGCTGCGCCGACGTTCGCACATCACCAAGCTGCGTGGCGTGCTGCAGGCGTTCGAGGAGCCGCAGACCGTCAATGCCGAGACGGTGATCGATCTCGCGGCGGGAGAATATCCCTCGATGGGCGGGCGCTTATGCCACGGGAAGAACGGTCTGCGCGCCTACGAGCTGCACCCGCTCACCGGCAAGACCCATCAGCTGCGCGTGCACATGAACTCGATAGGGTTGCCGATCCATGGCGATGATTTCTATCCGCGTATCGTCGAACGCGCCTATGACGACTTCTCCACGCCGCTGGAACTGGTCGCGCGGTCATTGCGCTTCACCGACCCCGTCAGCGGGGAGCCGCGCGAATTCATCTCCCGCATACCTCTGGGTTGGTGAAGTTTACTTCACTTTTTCTGTTGACGTATTCGCGTCTTGGCGGTAATATGAAGTTAACTTCATGAGAAGTAAGCTTCATGTTATGGAGGGAATTGATTGAAGACAAGAGTGAGAGAACTGCGAAAACAATCAAAGCTGACGCAACAGCAATTGGCCGACTTGGTCCATGTTTCAAACAGAACGATTATTTCCATCGAAAAGGAACAATATAGTCCATCGCTAATGTTGGCCTACCGAATTGCGGAAGTGTTCGGTGTGACTGTCGAAGAATTATGTTGTCTCAAAGAAAACAGGGAATTGGAGGATAAGGATCAGGAAGCGAATTAACAATGTGAGGAGTCTCGTTACGGCGATCGTGGTTCTGATTCTGGGAATTGCCTGCTTGCCTGGAGTGCGATCGATTTCTTCTTCGCCTTTACTCAATCAAGTATTGACAGCCAAGTCGAAAAGGTCACGGACGAACGCGATAGATATATTGCGGAAAAGCGGCAGGAAAGCCCTGCTGATCACCAATTACGTAATTGGTGCCGGTGAATTCCAGAGGCAGCAGATGGTATTCCGGGTCATCGGGGTCTGGCCCCTCATCCATGAATCCGAAGCGAGAGAACAAATCCATGCTTGGCCTGTTGCGCGGATCCACTTGAGTCAGCACGAGCGGCGTGCGATTGGAACGCCACGCATCATCACGAAGCCTCATAATCACCGAGGCGAGCAGCGTGTCTCCGAGATGTTGCCCCGTACCTTCAGCTCGGTGGCGATGTACGAAATCTGGTAGATGCCTTCGTGCTCCTCGGTGGTTTCCGCGCCGACACCGTATTCGCAGAAGCCGGCCACTTCATCATGCAGGGGAATGTCCCCGGATATGACAAGAAGCGTGCGCATAACTCCGGTCGGGGTCTTGCGCACGCTGAGACCGCGTATATATCCTGTGGGTCCATCGCCCATTCGGGGTCTCCTGGCTTGCAGCACAGGAACTGTCTGAGGGCTGTCTGATGGTCTCTGGAGCATTCACGCTCGATGACGAGATTCAGATTCATCGACGGTGTCTTCCCGGGTGTTTGCCCTGCGTGACAGATAGTGGCGAGCGCTGTTGGTCAGCTTCATCCATTTCTCGTCCACTGCGTTGCGCGGCTTGCCGTCCTCAGGCGGCGCGTATGCCGGAATCAGTTTCACACCGGTGCCTGATATTGGCGGTGTTCCGCCGTTTCGTAATGTGTGGGCAATAAGGGACTCGAACCCCTGACATCCACCGTGTAAAGGTGGCGCTCTAACCAACTGAGCTAATTGCCCGCAGACTCACACTGTATCGTATAGTCTGTATCGGGACGCCGGCCGAGTGTCGTTGGGTGGAATTCCGCCGTCGGTCGAACCGTGGCGATGCTGTGCTTGCCGGCGCATGATATATGCCGTAATCGTGCGAAAGACGTGTGAGGATGCCGTTTTGCTGGGCCAAATGTGAAGCTGCGTCTCAACACTCACGTAAAGTGTGCAAGAGAAGTACTATCCGTAGGAGGTCGATACACCAATGGCGCATCAAGACGGGGCAGATAAAGGCGCATCGGGGATCGCTCGCGTTGGGAAGCGCAAATGGGGATACGATCCCGATCAGGTGGACGCTTTCCTGGATCGTGCACATGCGCTCTACGAGAGCGAGGATGCCCATCTCACGCAGCAGGACATCCAGAACGTGTCCTTCGATCTGAGCAAGGGCGGGTATGACATCACCCAGGTTGATGCGGCGCTGTCCCGGCTGGAGCAGGCCGTGGTCGACAAGCAGACGACGCGGGAGATTACCGAGCACGGTCGTGTGGCGTGGAAGGCCCAGACCGAAGAGCTGTACCGTCAGGTATGTGAGCACGCCGACCGCGGCACGGGGGAGCGATTCGCGCGCGGACATGATCGCCGGCCGTCGTACGACCGCAAGCAGGTCGACCGACTGATCGACCAGATCGTGGACAAGGCCGCCGCAGGCCTTGGCGTGGACGGCGTGAGCGAACAGGACGTGCGCAAGCTCGCCGATCTGAATTCCGGTGCCGTCTCCAACGTGGTGTTCACGCAGCGCAAGGGCAAGAACGGCTATGACGAGCGTCAGGTCGATTATTACCTCAACTCGTGCGTGCAGTTGCTCAGCCGTCTCGAATCGTTCGCGCGCGTCTCCGATTATGTCGGTGGCGGTCACGAATCCGGCGGCAGCCGGCGTTCGTCCGGTGCAAGGAGCGCCTCCGACGCGGGTGTGACGCCGTTGTTCGGCGCGGACAACGCCTATGTATATGCGCCGTCGCCGGCGCGGCAGGAAGCGGAGCCTCAGTCCTTCGCGCCCGCGAACGAATCGTTCCATGCCCTCCATGAGGCAGAGGAGGCGCTGTTCTCATCGCAGACGGCCGACGAGCCGAGCGTCGCGGCTGATGCGCAGTCCGTTCCTCCCTCGTTCGCTCCCGCCGGCATGTCCGGTACGGTCGTATCCGCGCCCGCCTCAGCGCTTCCGTCCACGTTCTCGGCCGGAGCCTCCGCCCCGGAGCCGCAGTCGTCGTTGGCGGCGCTGTCCCGGCGCACCGGCAGAAGCGTGAGCTCGAGCAACGTGAGCGCGGATCATGCCGCGGCTCCTGCCCCGGCACCGGAGATTCCGTCTCCGGCCATCTCGGCGGCACCGGCATCGTTCGCCCCCTCGCACGCCGCGGTATCCGATCAGCCGGCCGCAGTCGCCGAGCCTCAGGCTCCCGAACGCGTCGCCAAGTCCGTGAAGGTTCCCGCGGAGCCAGTTGCAGCCGCACCCGCCGTTGCTCCCTCCGCGCCGGCCCCCATGCCGGTCTTCGATCAGCCCGTGGCCTCCGACGCCCATACCGATGCCAGTGTCGAGGCCCTGCCGTCGTTCGCGCCGTCCTCGTCGCCGTCGGCGAACGTTCCCGTTCATGCCGTAGACGATGCCGCGCAGACGCAATCCGATGGCTCTCACAAGTCATCGTCGGATGACCTATTCTCCAGCATGTACCTCAGCCCGGAAAGCAAGCTCGATTTCGACATCCCCGACCTGTCGTTCCCCACGCTCAACACGGGCGAGTTTTATAGCGGACTGAGCGGTTTCGGCAAGGACAACGACTGACCATTTCGTCGGCGCGGGAAGACAGATACACCACAGAAGACATAAAGAAGCATTGCAATGAGCCAGTATAGGAATACGGTTGTCATTCTCGGATCGACCGGTTCGATCGGCACGCAAGGTCTGGATGTCATCAGTCGGCATCCGGAGCGGTTCACCGTCACCGGTCTGGCCGCCGGAGGCGCGCATGTGCGGCTTCTGGCACAGCAGGTCGCACGTCATCATGTGCCGCAGGTGGCCGTATATGACGAGGCCGCCGTTCCGGCGCTGCATGAGGCACTCGAGGAGGTCGGAGCTCGGTACACGCAGATTCAGGCCGGGCCGCAGGCGGTCAACGCCATCGCCGGTTCCGGTGCCGACCTGGTGTTGAACGGCATCACGGGCTCGGTCGGACTCGAACCATCCATTGCGGCGCTGAGGGCTGGCTCTCAGCTGGCGCTCGCCAACAAGGAATCGGTCGTCGCAGGCGGTCACCTGCTTTTCGGCGCGCAAGTGCGCGATGACCAGATCAATCCCGTCGACTCGGAGCATTCCGCCATCTGGCAGTCGCTGCGGTCCGGCACCCACGCCGAGGTCAGCAGACTGGTCGTCACGGCCTCGGGCGGTCCCTTCCGCGGCTGGAAGCGCGCCGACATGAGCGACATCACCCCTGAACAGGCACTCAACCACCCCACGTGGCATATGGGACCCGTGGTGACCATCAACTCGTCCACCCTGATGAACAAGGGACTGGAGGTCATCGAGGCGAGCCGTCTGTTCGGCGTGGCGCCGGATCGCATCGTCGTGACCGTGCACCCGCAATCCATCGTGCACTCGATGGTGGAGTTCGTGGACGGAGCGACCGTCTGCCAGGCGTCCCCGCCTGACATGCGGCTGCCGATCGCCTTGGGCCTGTCGGCGCCTGATCGTCTGGGTGATGTCGCGGCGGCGTGCGACTGGACGCATGCCAGCGAGTGGACGTTCGAGCCACTGGACGACGAGGCGTTCCCCGCCGTCGCGTTGGCGCGCGAGTGCCTACGCGCGTCGGAGAAGCATACCGCGGTGCTCAACGCAGCGAACGAGCAGGCCGTGCATGCCTTCCTCGACCATCGACTGCCCTATCTGGGCATCGTCGACACGGTCAAGGAGGTCGTCGACGCGATGGACGGGGAGCTTCGCGGCAACCCGCTGTTCGCATCCGTGGAGGAAATGGGTCAAGTCGAGCGTGAGGCGCGCCGGCGAGCCGATGATTTGATAAACAGTCAGAAGTGAATCATTCGCGCGACCGCGCCCGGATTGATGGCATGGCGCAGCCATGCGATCAATCAGTCATGCCCCGGCATGGATGTGGTGTCGCGCATAATCGAACAGGAAAGACCAATCATCAGCATGAGCGCGTTGCCGCAAACCAGTGCACAGACGTCCGCGACCACAGGAACGGCGTCGGCCGTGACAGGATCGTTCCGCAAGACCGGAGAGCCGGATATCAGCGAGAGCCCGTTGCATCCGCGCCGCAAATCACGTCGCATCATGGTCGGGCCGGTGCCGGTCGGCGGCGGCGCCCCCATCTCCGTGCAGTCGATGACCAACACGCTCACCGCGAACGTGCCGGCCACGCTGCAGCAGATCGCCGAGCTCACCGCCGCAGGCTGCGACATCGTGCGCGTAGCGGTGCCCAGCCAGGATGACGCCGACGCCTTGCCGCAGATCGTCGCCAAATCACCGATTCCAATCATCGCCGACATCCACTTCCAGTCGAAGTACGTGTTCCAGGCCATCGACGCCGGCTGCGCGGCCGTGCGCGTGAACCCCGGCAACATCCGCAAATTCGACCAGGTCGGCCCCGACATCTGCAAGGCCGCCACCGACGCGGGCGTCAGCCTGCGCATCGGAGTCAACGCCGGATCGCTCGACAAGGAGCTGTACGCCAAGTACGGCGGTCCCACGCCCGAGGCGCTCGTCGCCTCCGCGCTCAAGGAAGCCCACATGTTCGAGGACGTCGGCTTCCGCGATTTCAAGATATCCGTCAAACACCACGACGTGATTACGATGGTGCAGACCTACCGGCTGCTCGCATCCAAGGGCGATTGGCCGCTGCATCTGGGAGTCACCGAGGCGGGGCCGGCATGGCAGGGCACCATCAAGTCATGCCTCGCGTTCGGCGCGCTGCTGGCCGAAGGCATCGGCGACACGATCCGCGTGTCCCTGTCCGCACCGCCCGTCGAGGAGGTCAAGGTCGGCTGCAAGCTGCTGGAGTACATGGGACTGCGCAAGCGCAAGTTCGACATCATCTCATGCCCGAGCTGCGGTCGCGCCCAGGTCGATGTCATCCAGCTGGCGAACGCGGTCACCGAGGGACTCAAGAACGTCACCGCGCCC
>ERZ1032445.419-NODE-419-length-10855-cov-9.436389_pt1 | contig 10855 bp, 9 predicted proteins | sample MGYA00518161_ERZ1032445 | MGnify/ENA primary metagenome ERZ1032445 (study PRJEB33719, sample SAMN04261326) | wastewater metagenome | biome: periurban shantytown; feature: human; material: feces | host: Homo sapiens | place: Peru: Lima | collected 2013-01-24 ...
CTGTATTCGGAACAATACCATCCTGATCATAGTAGGAGCCTGAAAGGTAGAAATTGCTGTTCTTCGTACCTCCAGAAATGCTTAGGCTTTCGTCCAGGATCGTGCCGCCCTGAAAGAAATCACCGATGTTATCGTAAGTCTTGGCATTTGATCTTTCTCCCCATGAGGTGTATGCGAAGTCATTGAATGTCGTACCTTTGTACTCTGTCTTGCCCGTGTCCTTGTTCTTCACATAATTATCCTGCATGTAACCTCTTGTATACTCCTTTTGAACCTTAGGAAGATTAGTCGCCCAAGAAGTGGAGAGTTTGGAATTGAGGTTCACCTCAATCCTGCCGTCCTTACCTTTCTTTGTGGTGATAAGTACGACACCGTTCGCGGCGCGTGATCCGTAAAGAGCGGAAGCGGCCGGTCCCTTAAGGATTGACATGCTTTCGATGTCCTCAGGATTGATGTCCATCACACGGTTGGATGAAGTTGTCGCGGATCTCATACTGCCATCAAAGGCAGAGTTGCCCACAACATTCGTTGAGTTGTCGTAGATGATTCCGTCCACAACAAACAGAGGCTGGTTATCCTTGCCTTCCGAACCGGAGGTACCACCACGAAGGATGATCTGAGCACCGGATCCTGCGGCGCCAGAGGACTGTGTGATGTTCACACCGGCGATCTTACCGGAGAGCGAGCTGATTGCGTTGGCGGTCTTGTTCTTCATCAATTCGGAAGCGTTGATGTCCTCCACGGCGTAACCGAGGGACTTCCTTTCCCTCTTGATACCGAGGGCGGTGACAACGGACTCGTCGAGGAGCTCGTTGTCCTCGGCGATGGTCACATTGACAGGCTGGCCTTCATAGACAACCTCGACCGTCTTGTAGCCGATGCTGGAGAACACGATAGTGGCTCCGGGAGCCACATTCGAGAGAGTAAAGGTTCCATCAGGATTGGTCAGAGTACCGTTTGAGGTACCTTTCACCATTACACCGATGCCGACCGTACCTTGACCGGACGCGTCAACGACCTTTCCGGTTACAGTGCGGTTCTGTTGCTGGGAGGCGGCCGCCTCCGACAACGAACCGGCCTTGGACTCAGACGCTAACGAGGTCGTTCCTGCCAGGAAAGACCCTGCAAGCATCATCGCGAGAAAGGCGTTCGTTCTGTAAGTGCGATTCTTTTTCATTTAACAGAAATTTGTATATAAGTGAATAAAAAATGAGCTTTGCATATAAATGTATTAACAATTTCCCGTAAGTGCAAGAAAAACTTGAACTATTGTTACCACAGAAGGCTAATTTTGTTAATGTGCCCGTTTAACAAAAACTCACGATCGTCAAAACGCGCAACGTAATCAATTAATTTCAAACTAATTAGACAATACCGACAGTCAATTCGGGCGGGCAAGATTATCGAATATGCTGACTATTAACGTCTTACAAATCACGAAACATGAAAGCAGATTAGATTCGCTTAGGGCTCGTGATTTTATTCTTCCAACGGAATTGCTTATCTTTGTAGGTTACTATTAATTGGCTACTGAATATGTTCGATAACTTACAGGAAAGGCTTGAGAGATCCTTCAAGATTCTGAAGGGTGAGGGTAAGATCACTGAGATCAATGTCGCTGAGACGCTGAAGGACATCCGGAGGGCGCTGCTGGACGCGGATGTCAGCTTCCGCGTGGCCAAGGACTTCTGCGACAGGGTGAAGGTCAAGGCCATGGGACAGAATGTCCTCACGGCGGTGAAGCCTCAGCAGATGATGGTCAAGATCGTCCACGACGAGCTGGCCGAATTCATGGGGAGCGCTTCACAGGACATCAACATCAAGGGGAATCCCGGAATAGTCCTGGTGGCGGGTCTCAACGGTTCCGGTAAGACCACGTTCTCGGCCAAACTGGCCAACAACATCAAGAGCAAGAGGGGCATGAAGGTGCTTCTCGCCGCCTGTGACACGTTCCGTCCGGCGGCCATCGAACAGTTGAAGGTTCTCGGTGAGGGGATCGAGGTTCCGGTCTACACGGAAGAAGGTGTGAAGGATCCGATCCGGATAGCGAGGAACGCCATTGCCAAGGCCAAGGCGGAAGGATATTCAGTGGTCATCATCGACACCGCCGGCCGCCTGGCTGTGGATCAGGAGCTTATGGACGAGATCTCTGCCCTGCACAAGGCCGTGAACCCTACAGAGTCATTATTTGTCGTAGACGCGATGACCGGTCAGGATGCCGTGGAGACAGCCAAAGTCTTCAACGAGCGGCTTGACTTCGACGGAGTCGTGCTGACGAAGATGGACGGTGACACCAGAGGCGGCGCCGCGCTTTCCATCAAGTACGTCACCGGAAAGCCGATCAAGTTCATCTCCTCGGGAGAGAAGATGGAGGCGATGGATGTGTTCCACCCGGGACGTATCGCCGACAGAATCCTCGGAATGGGTGACGTTGTGTCTCTCGTCGAAAAGGCTCAGGAGCAGTTTGACGAGAAGCAGGCCCGTGAGACCAGAAAGAAACTGGCCAAGGACAAGTTCGGACTGATGGACTTCTACAACCAGATCCAGCAGGTCAAGAAGATGGGCAACATCAAGGATCTGGCCGGGATGATTCCTGGACTCGGCAAGGCCATCAAGGACATCGACATCGATAACGACAAGGCATTCAAGGGGATAGAGGCCATCATCATGTCCATGACTCCGGAGGAGAGGGACAATCCTGAGATCATCAACGGAAGCCGCCGCAAGAGGATCGCGGACGGCAGCGGCACCAATGTGGCCGAGGTCAACAAACTGCTCAAGCAGTTCGAGACTACCCGCAAGATGATGAAGACCGCGCTGACCGGGAACCTCGCACAAAAGCTCCGCGGATTCAGAAGGTAGAATCATAAACAGCAAAACAGCCGCCTCTTCTTTCCGAGGCGGCTGTTTTTATATTCATAAAGCGAAATAATCCTTCCGGCGGGGGGCTTCAAGCAAGCGGTCTGAATATACCGCCGGGGCGAACGGACGCATGTTGTAGTGCGAGGCCATCACCTGACCGTAGGCACCGGCGCTGCGGATGGCTATAAGGTCTCCCCTGCGGCTCTCGGGCAACGAACGTTCCTTGCCGAAAGTGTCGGCGGACTCGCAGACCGGCCCAACCACATCATAGACGTGAATATCCCGGGAATCCCCGTCCTCATAGTGTGCGGAAAGGTTCTCGATCGAGTGATAGGCGCCATAGAGGGCCGGACGGATAAGATCATTCATCCCAGCGTCCACCATCAGGAAATTCCTGCTCTCCCCTTTCTTGACAAAAACAACTTGGGTGACAAGAGATCCGCACTGAGCCACAACGGAGCGTCCCGGCTCAATGTGGACGGTCTGGTCAAGCCGGCGGGCAAGTTTCTTGTCTATGGTTCTGAACCAGGTCTCGAAATCAGCCATAGGATCCGAATCGGGGTCGTCATAATTGACCCCAAGGCCGCCGCCTAAATCTATATTCCTGACAACCAACCCCTTTGACTCAAACACTGAGACAATCTCGTTAACCTTGGCGCACTCAAGCCCGATGACATTCTCGACATCCAGAATCTGGGAGCCAATGTGGAACTGGAGCCCGAAGAAATCAAGGGCGGGATCTGACTTCAGCATCTCCACAGCCCCGTCGAAACTCCTGTCCGAAAGCCCGAACTTGTCCTCATAGAGACCGGTGGTGATGTACTGGTGCGTGTGAGCGTCTATATTCGGATTGATCCTGAGGCTGATTGAAGCCTTGCGGTCCAGCCTGCGAGCCAAAGCGCTGATGATTCCGATCTCCTCCAGCGACTCGACCACGAATGCCCCGATCCCGGCCTGGAAGGCCTGGAAGATCTCACGGTCGGTCTTGCCGACACCTGCGAAGAAAATCTGTTTCGGATCGTAGCCGCAACCGACCGCGAACTCTATCTCATCCCCGCTGACGCAGTCCGCGCCGAAGCCCTTGGAGCTCAGGATATCATTCAGACGCCTGTCCGAATTGGCCTTCACTGAATAATGGGCGTGGATTCCATAGCGCGCGGAAAGCTCCGCCACCTTGTCGGCCGTGCGCTGGAAAAGATCAATGTCGTAGTAGTAGAAAGGTGTGGCCACCTTGCTGAACGCCGCGTAATCGCCTATCTTCAACATATTCGGAAAATATCTTCTAAATCCCAGGAATAACCTGCCGCATCCTTCTTTGGCAGCATATTCCGGAAGAATAAAACCTGTTCAAAACCAAAACAATTGCAAAAGTAATCTAAAATTTCTAAATTCGCACACTATTGTACGTTCAGAGGGTTTTTCTGACACGAGATAGCATTAGAAAAAATACTTTTAACATTAGGACAAAAAATGGAAAAAGGACCTATTTCACAATTCATCACCCACAACTACCGCCACTTCAACTCGGCGTGCGTGGTTGACGCCGCGAAGGCCTACTGCGACCTTCTCGACAAGGGTGGAAAGATGTTCCTTGCTATGGCCGGTGCGATGAGTACCGCTGAAATCGGACTTTCCCTCGCGGAGATGATCCGTCAGGACAAGTTCTCGTTCGTCTGCTGCTCAGCCAACAACCTCGAGGAGGACATCATGAACCTTGTCGCCCACTCACACTATTACAGGATTCCGGGCTACCGCGACCTCACTCCTCAGCAGGAGCAGGAGCTGCTTGAGAACCACTACAACCGTGTGACCGACACCTGCATTCCTGAGGAGGAGGCTTTCCGCCGTCTTGAGGGCGCGCTCGTCGATGTGTGGACAAAGGCGAAGAATGAAGGAAAAAGGTATTTCCCTTATGAATATATCTACCAGCTTCTCCGCAGCGGTGTTCTGGAGCAGTACTATGAGATCGACCCTAAGGACAGCTGGGTGATGGCAGCCTGCGAGAAGAACATTCCTATTATCTGCCCTGCATGGGAGGACTGCACCACCGGCAACATATTCACAGCCCACTGCATCCGCGGCGAGTTCCCTACCAACCTCGTCAAGACCGGCGTGGAGGTGATGATGTTCCTGGTTGACTGGTACAAGGCCAACGCCACCGGAGCCGGAGTGGGATTCTTCCAGATCGGTGGCGGCACCGCCGGCGACTTCCCTATCTGCGTCGTTCCGATGATGGAGCAGGATCTCGGATGGAAGGGCACACCGCTCTGGTCATATTTCTGCCAGATCTCCGACAGCACCACTTCCTACGGTTCATATTCAGGAGCCGTCCCTAATGAGAAGATCACCTGGGGCAAGCTGTCCCCTACCACTCCGCGCTTCATCGTGGAGAGTGACGCGACAATCGTTGCGCCGCTGATCTTCGCCTACGTGCTGGGCTGGTAGTCCATCGCTGACTTTTATGAAGGTGATGGCCATCTAACCAAGGTCATCACCTTTTTTATATTCATTAAGAATTGTAGTTAATCCTTTAAGGATTGCTTTTGTAACCACAAACCAGAGGAACGCAAACGGTTTTCGTTCCTTCCAACCGACCAAAGCAAAATGAAAGGAAATTCCAGCAAAGGGAATCCCCTTATCGCGGCTATATCCAAACGGCTGCGCAGAATCAGAGGCGACAGACTCGCCGCGATCCAAGGAAGAATCAATTCCAGGAAGACTCTTGAGAAAGTTGAAAAACACCTTGCCCGTTGGGTAAGGGACGGCAAGCATCATGAGTGCTACGACTCTATGGAAGAAATCCTCGATGAACTTGACTTGACAAATCAAGAGCTATCGTTCTATTGCTCCCGCATACTCAATAAAAAGTTCCTCACATGGAGGAAAGAGATCAGAATCGAAGACGCGAAAAAGCTCCTTCTGGAGCATCCTGAGGCTCCTGTACGTCACATTGGCTATGTCGTGGGTTTCAGCGACAAATCCAACTTCAGACGGCAGTTCAGGGAAGTAGTCGGATGCACGCCTACCGAATGGCGGGAGTCGAAACTTAAAAACATCCAAAAAATCTTTTGATATTCAAAAAACATCATTATCTTTGCAGTGTATTAATAAACTATTACACTAACAAGATATGATTGAAATCAAAGATCTGGCTTTCAGCTACGGCAAGACGCCCATCCTGAAAAGCATAACGACAACGCTTGAGGAAGGCCGTATCTACGGTCTTCTGGGCGAGAACGGAGTCGGCAAGACGACCCTGCTGACACTTCTGTGCGGCCTCAAGAAAGTTTGCTCCGGCAGCATCACCACCGATGGGGAGAATCCTTTCGACCGCACCCCTACCTTGCTCCAGAACCAGTTCTACCTTCCGGACGAGGTCCTTACCGTTTCGATGAAGGCGGAGTGCTTCGCAAAGGAAAGAGGTGCCTTCTGGCCGGACTACGACCATTCCAAGTTCCTTGAGATCATGAAGGAGTTCGAGAACGACCCGGCCAAGAAGATGAACCAGATGTCCGCCGGACAGTTGAAGAAGACTTACATCTCGTTGGCTCTGGCCTGTGGCTGCAAGTACATATTCATGGATGAGCCAACGAACGGTCTGGACATTCCTTCAAAGACGCAGTTTCGCAGCGCGATTATGAAATACACTTCCGATGATTCCACAATCGTGATCTCTACCCACCAGGTGAGGGATCTGGAGAACATCATCGACCCGATCATAATCCTTGACCGTCAGGATGTTCTGCTGAACGCCTCGGTGGAGGAGATCACAAGTAAACTGTACTTCGACTACGGTACGCAGCTTCATCCGGAGTCCCTTTACAGCGAGCAGCTTCCGGGCGGATTCATCCAGGTTTACCCTAACACGACCGGCGAGGACAGCAAGATCAATGTCGAGGCCCTTTTCAATGCCGTGCACAAGAACAAGGAACTGATCAAAGGAATGTTCAGCAACAAATAAGGAGGAATGAATATGGACAATACTTTTAAAATAAGCAGGTTCGGAAAATATTTCGTTTACGACCTCAAGAGACAGTGGAAGAACATCGGGATGCTGATGCTGATCTTCGCGCTGTCCCCTGTCATTTTCTACATGCTCTACATGTTCTTCGCGGCGCTGTTCGACGGAGGCCTGATGAAGCTGTTCTCTGGAATGAGCATCGATGGTCCCTCAATTTGGGTAAGGTTCGGGATGGCCGCCGTGATGATAACGATCTTCGTGATGCTGTTCCCATCAAGAGCCTACGGAGAGATCACCAACAAGGCGAAAGGGGCCGAATGGCTGATGCTGCCGGCTTCCAGACTGGAGAAATTCACGTCAATGATGTTGATCTCACTGGTAGTCATCCCTCTCGTTTACGTTGTTGTCTATTTTCTCAGCGACGCTTTTGTCTGCCTGCTCGACAAGTCCTGCGGTGATTCGCTTATGTCATTCAGAATCAACAAGGAGATCGGTTCATCAGACTTTGCGATCCCTGCCAACGGCTTCTGGATTCTGGCCTCCAGCATTGTGGAAAACGCGATCGTGTTCCTGCTCGGAGGCTTGATCTTCAAGAAATGGAAGGTTGTGGGCACCGTGCTTGTGCTCTTTGCGCTTCAAATGGTGTTTTCCGGCCTGTTAAGCGCCTTCATCACCAACGCTGACCTCGAATGGTGGGGAAACTGGTTAAATGACTGGACAATCCGGCATGCTGACAACCTTGACTTATGGCTGAACGCCTTCATCAACTTATGGCTTCTGCTGATTCTGGCCATCTGCGGGACTTGGTCCTGGTTCAGGATCAAAAGGCTTCAACATTAATGATCTTTGACTATGGAATTCAATTCAAACAAGGCGATCTATCTACAGATCAGCGACATAATCTGCGAGAAGATCCTCTCCGGCGAGCTGAAGGCAGATGACAGGATCCCGTCCGTGCGGGAATATGGAGCCTCGATCGGCGTGAATCCCAACACGGTGATGCGCACCTACGAGAAGCTCACCAACGAAGGGATCATCTACAACAAACGCGGCATCGGCTACTTCATCGGCGAACGGGCAAAGGACATCGTGCTGGAGAACGACAGAAAGGAGTTTCTGGAAGTCGAACTGCCGGCCGTCATCAAAAAAATGGAGCTCCTGGGGCTCGACCCGAAGGAGCTGCTTGACAAAAACAATTGGGTAATCTAAATTTATGAATATTATGAAGTTATTAAAGAATATCCTGACCGCAGCGGCGCTGGTCTTTATGGCGGCTGGACTGTCATCCTGCTATTTCAGGATCAGTGATGATGCGAAAAAGCAGCTCAAATATGATATGCGATACAGTATGCACACTGCTGAAGGAGAAGTTGACACCGTGACCTACAATCCAGGTGAGTTCCATTCGGTATGCAACAAAGGTGGCATCGATGACGTGTTGGTCATCCAGACCGAGAACGAGTTCAAGGTTGAAGTGATCTCTTACGAGATGATGACCGACTCAATCCGCGTGACAAATGAAAATGGGATCCTGACGGTTGGACTCACTGACAAAACCTCTAAAATCTTCGGACCTATCCAAGTTCGTGTCTATGCCCCGTCTTTGACCGAAATCACCTCTGCAAAATCCTGTAATATGCGAATCTCTGACTACAAGGGTGATTCACTGATCATCGAGACTGTCGGCTCTGGAGACCTCAAGGCGTTCAATCTTGACATTACCGGGAAGCTGACAGTCCAGGGGACCGGAAGCGGTGACCACGAGTTAAAGCACATCACCGCCGGAGAGATGGTCATTAACAAGAAAGGTTCAGGAGACGGAGAGTACAACGACCTAAATGTTGGCACGCTATCTGTTACATCAACAGGTTCTGGAGACGCGACACTTTCCGGAAAGGCTGATTCGGTCACATTCCACAAGTCAGGTTCCGGTGACATAGACGCCAGCGAACTGAAAGCCAAGAATGTAAGCACTCAGAGAAACAGTGGCAGCGGAGACATTACAATCAACCAGTAACCGGAAATAAAGTAACTAATTTCAATGAATATGCGAAAGACATTATTCCACATTGTGGCCATGGCGACGCTCGGCCTCACATCCGCCGGCTTTTTGAATGCCGGAACCATCAACGCCAATGATGACGATGACTACAAGACCAAGACCTACGATGTAGGCACAATCTCGTCCATCGACGCAAACGGCCTGTTCAGTGTCGTCTATGAGCAGACATCGGGGGCCACCGAAGTCGCGGTCAAGACCAAGGACAAAGTGTTCGAGTGCCTGAAGGTGAAGAACGATGACGGAATATTGGTTCTGAAACTGAATCTGAAGGAAGGCAAGAGCTATTCATTCTCTCCGATCGAGGTGAAAGTCCGCACCAAGCATCTGACCTACGTGGAGTTGTCGGGATCCGGCAGTTTCACCTGCGAGAAGGGCATCAAGACCGAGTCCCTCAAGATCAGATCCTCCGGAGCGGGAAGCGTAGAGATCAAGGATATCTCAGCCAAGAACTCGATTGAGATCATGACATCCGGCGCCGGAAAGGTCAATCTGGACGGTGCCAAAGCCAAGGACCTCAACGTTGAGATGAACGGGGCAGGTAAGGTGGAAGTCCAGGGAATCGAATCCAAGACCGCCACCGCCATCATCCGCGGAGCCGGCAAGATCACCCTCGGCGGCAAGACCGGCAACGCCACCTACAAGCTGAACGGAGTAGGTGTCATCGATGCCGAATCCCTGAAAGCCGACAACGTCCGTTCCGACCGCGCCGGCATCGGCTCCATCCGGTATTAGCCCCACCGCTAACCAATTGACCAATTTCTCCTACGCCTGGCCACTGAGCTTGTTCAGTCACGTCAACGAGCCCGGTGGCCGTTCTGTTTAGTCGCTTCGGCAGGCTCAGCGACCTGCAAGGCAAGACCCGACATAAAAGATCCGGGTTCTAACATCCGGTCACTGAGCCTGTCGAAGTGGCCTATGTGATAAATAGCACCCACCGCTCGGCTGCACCTCAACTTTACGAAACGCCTTCAGGGCAAACGGCCACTAAGTGCCGCCAAACATGGAATATGCTGAAAAACTCTTGGGGTAAGCCACAGGTTTTTCAGCATATTCCTTATCCTACGGCATTCAGTTCAGGGTTGGGCTGAAGGCGATTCGTAAAAAGCGTGGACAGGGTTCTGCAGTAAAAACAAAACTATGATGTTTTATAATCCGCTTATTTTCACGATCGCTCATCAGTGGACGGAAGGAATAATCATCAGCGGGCTTTGCCAAAGATGGACTCAAGGATATTCTTGTCAAGCATAGTGACACGGCTCAGAACTGACAATGAGTAGGTTCGCCTGTCCGCCCATAGTTTCCGGGCGACAGCGACTCTTTGTTCCACACTGGCTTTTGAGACGGCTGGCACATTCCATAGGGCATTGCAGATCGTCTTCGCTTCCCTTCGGAGTTCGGTCTCGGAAGCCTTATGCATCGCACTCAACGAGGTGCATTCTCGATCAATGGCTGATTCGATGTCCTTCTTCTGACTCATAAAGGCAATGAAGGCCCGTGGGGTTCTGAACAAGGCCTCGACAGATTTCCAATCGACATAAGAATGGGGTTGGAGCATTCCTTCGGCATCACAGAGCCAGTCCTCAGGCAGAGCCGTCAATGTGTGGAACATCGATCGGCGGGTCAAGACAGGATATTCACTTATTCTTTTTCCTCGCTTCGCGAAACGGTTATGATCCACGAAATAGATATCTCCGGGGCCCCATTCATATGCCCAAGGCGCCAACGGGAAGCCGGCTGCGATCGCATTCCTATAGACATACATAAACTTTGTCTTCAATTCATTCTCCGTGAATATGGGATCGTTACTCACTCGTATCTTTCCCGTTACCGCGTGACATCTTTTTGTGCGTGAAAGGAACGACTCAAGTTTCATTGCGATTGAACGCGCGAACCTATCACAGTCTTGAAGACTTCCCTTTGCGATAAGATGGAAATGAGTGCCCATCACTTGCAAGGTCATAATCACGATG
>ERZ1032445.420-NODE-420-length-10851-cov-5.337255_pt1 | contig 10851 bp, 8 predicted proteins | sample MGYA00518161_ERZ1032445 | MGnify/ENA primary metagenome ERZ1032445 (study PRJEB33719, sample SAMN04261326) | wastewater metagenome | biome: periurban shantytown; feature: human; material: feces | host: Homo sapiens | place: Peru: Lima | collected 2013-01-24 ...
AAAAACCGTATCTTTGTGCCAATGAAAAAGCAAGGAATCAATCCCGTCAATTGGAGCAAGAATATCATCATCGTCGATGCCGATTTCGTCGATCACGTTGCCTTCGACCTGATAGTCAACTTTGAACGCATGTTGGGACGTCGTATCCCCCAGGCCGACCTCAGTCAATGGCTGGTGGATGTCGCCCTCGATGGACGCCTTCGCCCGGGCGACCACGAGACCCAGGTCGTGTTGCTCCACGACCGCAAGACCCCGAAGCTCCTCCATTTCTCCCCCGCCGACTATGAGTCCGAACTCGACGGCAAGGCCTTCCGCTCAGAACAGTTGGGCGAGTTTATCATCAACTGCATCGCCACGGGCGAGGAGGGACAGGCGAAAGGTCCCGTGCTGACCGACTTGGTCCGCCTCTTGCTTTCGGAAGAGGAAGTGACGCGCCTGATGATAGTCCCCGACGGCAGTGACCCCTCGCTCTGGCAGGAGCTGCGCCAGGCCCTCCGCGATGTCGATGACGAGAAGAAGCACGTCACGCTCTTCACCATGCAGCCCACGCAGACTGCTGGCTGCCGCGAGGAGATGCTCGGATTCTCCCTCATGGACGCCCTCGGCATCACCCAGGCAGAGATAGACCAAAAGATGAAATAACAAGATAAAACGAAACATAGAATGAGCAGAGTATTAATGATCGGCGCGGGTGGCGTGGCTACCGTCGCCGCCTTCAAAATTGCGCAGAACACGGACGTCTTCACCGAGATGATGATCGCAAGCCACCATGTGGAGAAATGCGACCGGCTCGTGAAGGCCATCCACGACAAAGGCTACAAGATGGACATCCAGACGGCCGAGGTCGATGCCGACAACGTGGAGCAGTTGAAGACCCTTATGTCGAGCTACAAGCCCGAATTGGTCATCAACCTCGCCCTGCCGTATCAGGACCTCACCATCATGGAGGCCTGTCTGGCCTGCGGCTGCAATTACCTCGACACCGCCAACTATGAGCCCAAGGACGAGGCCCACTTCGAGTACAGTTGGCAGTGGGCCTACCGTGAGCGCTTCGAGCAGGCGGGCCTCACAGCCATCCTCGGTTGTGGTTTCGACCCGGGTGTCTGCAGCATCTTCACGGCCTATGCCGCCAAGCACTACTTCGACGAGATCCACTACCTTGATATCGTCGATTGCAACGCTGGAGACCATCACAAGGCCTTTGCCACCAACTTCAATCCGGAGATCAACATTCGCGAGATCACGCAGAAGGGCCTCTACTACGAGAATGGCAAATGGCTTGAGACAGACCCGCTGGCCGTCCACAAGACGCTCAACTATCCCAACGTGGGACCGCGCGAGAGCTACCTCATGCACCACGAGGAACTGGAGAGCCTCGTGCTCAATTTCCCGACCATCAAGCGCGGTCGCTTCTGGATGACCTTCGGTCAGCAGTATCTCACCTATCTCGACTGTATCATGAACCTTGGTATGGGACGCATCGACGAGGTGGCCTACGAGGCACCGCTCGCCGATGACCCGACGAAGAAGGTGAAGGTCAACATCGTGCCGCTGCAGTTCCTCAAGGCCGTCCTCCCCAATCCGCAGGACCTCGGCGAGAACTACGAGGGCGAGACTTCCATCGGATGCCGTATCCGTGGCATCAAGGACGGCAAGGAGCACACCTACTACGTCTATAACAACTGCAAGCATCAGGAGGCCTACAAGGAGACGGGTATGCAGGGCGTGAGCTACACGACGGGCGTCCCGGCCATGATCGGTGCGAAACTCTTCTTGGAGGGCGTCTGGAAGAAGCCGGGCGTGCACAACGTGGAGGAGTTCGATCCGGATCCCTTCATGGAGCTGCTCAACACGCAGGGACTGCCCTGGCATGAGGAGTTTGACAAGGACTTGGAGTTGTAATCATCCCTTTTCTCTCCCCCTGCTTCGCCGAAGACCCTCCGTGGCTTCCGGTCAAGCAGGGGAGGAGGGAGGTTTAGCAAGATAACACATAGAAAAAAATATGGCAAAGAAAGAAGATGCCGCGCAGGACCCGAAGGCCGACAAGATGAAGGCCCTTCAGGCAGCGATGGCCAAGATAGAGAAAGATTTCGGCAAGGGTTCCATCATGCGCATGGGCGATGAGCATGTGGAGCCCGTCGATGTGATCCCCACGGGCAGCATTGGCCTCAATGCTGCCCTGGGCGTGGGCGGCTATCCCCGTGGCCGTATCATCGAGATCTACGGACCAGAATCTTCTGGTAAGACGACGCTCGCCATCCACGCCATTGCCGAGGCACAGAAAATGGGCGGTGTGGCCGCCTTTATCGATGCGGAGCACGCCTTCGACCGCTTCTATGCCCAGAAGTTGGGTGTAGATGTCGATAATCTCTGGATCTCGCAGCCCGACACGGGAGAGCAGGCCCTGGAGATCGCCGACCAGCTCATCCGCTCCTCCGCCATCGACATCCTGGTGGTGGACAGCGTGGCGGCCCTGACTCCGAAGAAGGAGATCGAGGGCGACATGGGCGATAGCAGCGTAGGACTCCAGGCGCGCCTGATGAGCCAGGCACTGCGCAAACTGACTGGTACGATCTCGAAGACCAACACCTGCTGCATTTTCATCAACCAGCTGCGCGAGAAGATCGGCGTGATGTTCGGCAGTCCCGAGACCACCACGGGTGGCAACGCCCTGAAGTTCTACTCCTCCGTCCGACTGGATATCCGCAGGATCTCCTCCATCAAGAATGGCGACCAGGTCATCGGCAACCAGGTCCGCGTCAAAGTGGTCAAGAACAAGGTGGCGCCGCCCTTCCGCAAGACGGAGTTCGACATCATGTTCGGTGAGGGAATTTCCAAGGCCGGTGAGATTATCGACTTGGGTGTGACCTACAATATCATCAAGAAGAGCGGTAGCTGGTTTAGTTACAAGGACACGCGCCTGGCGCAGGGCCGCGACGCCACGAAGCGACTGCTCCAGGACAATCCCGAACTCTGCGAGGAGCTGGAAGCGCTCATCATGCAGGCCATAACCAATCCTTCCGAGGAACAGAAGGTTGCAGCGAGCACAGCGTCCAAAACCAACGTCGGCGACAGTATCGAAGGCAGCGAGGCCTAATATAGAAAAGCCGCAGGAGGCTATGATATAGAAAAGGGGGATGGAAAGCAAGTGCTTCCCATCCCCTTTTTCGGTCCCTGGCTCTCAGGCCAAAGAATTTATCTGTCAGCCTGGAAGAGCGGATCCTCCGGCATCACCATGATCGGCTTCTGCTGCTCGGCCTTGATGATCTCCTCGGAGCAGTACTTCTTGTTGACCACCAGGCGGAACATGAAGTTCTCAAACCACTCGTTGGTCATGATCAGGCAACCGCCCTGACCGTAGCTGGCGCCCCAGCTGTTCTCCACCTTCCACTTCTTCGGCTGGCCATTCTCGTCGAGATCGACGGCCACGAGCGTCATGGCGTGGGTAGAACCGCTATCGAAGGTGCTGATACGGTCGGCCTTGTCCATGGGGAAGGTCGTTCCGTAGAGCGATCCGTAGTCGTAGTTGTCCATGGCGAGGTAGCCGCGCTTGCGGTCAAGCTGCTTGCCTACGTCGTAGCTGGAGTACATCTTCGTGCTGTCCTTGAGTGAGGCGATGGCGAGCTTGGCAATCTCCTCCACGGGCAGGTTGAGATACTTCCAGTTGTGGCCGTCGTAGGTGTGGCGGTCATACTCCACCTCGTAGGTCTTCCAGTAGGGACGGCGCGGGTCGTTCATCACCATCACGAAGGTGCCGTTGAGCGGATGGCCCACGGTCTCGTCGTAGAACTCCTTCGGGGTGTACTTGCGGGGCTTGCCCACGGTCTTGCCGTTTTTGTCCTTGAAGGCGTAGGTAAACTCCTTCACCGGGTTGCCCAGCGAGACGGTCAGCATGTGATAGACCGTGCCGAGCATCTCAGTCTTGCGGGCCTGAATGTCGCGCTTCGACTTCTTGGCAGCCACCATCTTGCGCAGTTCCAAACCAAACTCGCGCAACTTCGAGGAGATCAGCTCCGCCATACGTGAGGTGTTCTCTGCGGAGTAGGGCTCCGGCATGGCCTCCATCGGCACGACACCATACTTCTCAGCCAGGTCGGCAGCACCACAGAACGTACCGCCGTCATTGAGCGGATTTTTGAAGAAGAACTGCACGCGCTGGTCGTCAATGGGTTTATCGGCGCAGTCGATCACGCCCTGCAGCATCAGGTTGGCCTTCTCCAGCTGGTCGTAGAAGGAGAGATAGACCTGACTGTACTCCACGCGGATACTGTCCTTGTGCAGACGGGCGAAGTTGGCACGCAGCACGTTGAGGCCCGAGAACAGCCAGCAGCGTCCCGAACTCTTCTGGTTGTGGATGCTCTGTGCGGGGGTCTCCACGCTGAAGTAGGTGTCCAGACGGCCCTGCTCCTTGAAGTTCAAGGCCAAGTCGTCGATCTTGTTGGTTGCCAGCGCATTGCTGATCACGCGGTCACTACTCTGAACGCCATTGCGCTCGATCTGTGTGAGCATCTCGCTGGAGATGCCGCCACCCTTAGTCGGCGTCTGCGCATGGCCCTGCATCGTGAGGCAGAGAAGAGCCGCCGCTAAAATTTGGTTCTTTCTCATACTTTGGTTGGTTGTTTCCCCGCCCCACATCCGCACTTGCCGATGGGGGCGGGGGGATAGATATTAGGATTTGCTATTTTATTGTATTTCTCAAAATCGTGTTGTTTCTCTCTCAAAGCCGTTAGGTCCCTTGAGCCTCTGGCCCCGAAATTCTACTTCTCGAGGTCGTAGGCGTGCTTCGGGTAGTCGATGGTGTAGTGGAGTCCGCGACTTTCCTTTCGCTCGATGGCCTGGCGCGTGATGAGGTAGCCGACGTTGATCATGTTGCGTAGCTCGCAGATGTCCTTCGTCGCCTTCACGCGTTTGAAGAGGGCTTCCGTCTCCTCATAGAGCAAGTCGAGGCGGTCCCATGCGCGCTTCAGTCGCAGGTCGGAGCGGACAATGCCGACATAGTTGGACATCACCTGTCCCACCTCCTTGATGCTCTGTGTGATGAGCACTTTTTCCTCGTTGGTCATCGTGCCCTCGTCGTTCCACTCCGGCACACGGTCGTTCCAATCGTAGCCGTCCACCACCTGCAGGCTGTGCTTGGCTGCCGCATCCGCATAGACCACGGCCTCTATCAGCGAGTTGCTGGCCAGTCGGTTGCCACCGTGCAGTCCCGTGCAGGAACACTCGCCCAGGGCATAGAGACGATGGATGGAACTCTCGCCGTTGAGATCCACCTTGATGCCGCCACACATATAGTGGGCCGCCGGGCGCACGGGGATCATCTCCTTCGTGATGTCAATGCCGATGCTGAGACACTTCTGGTAGATGTTGGGGAAGTGCTGGCGCGTCTCCTCCGGGTCCTTGTGGGTCACGTCGAGGCAGACATGGTCCAGGCCGTGCGTCTTCATCTCCTTGTCGATGGCCCGCGCTACGATGTCGCGGGGGGCCAGGGAGAGACGCTCGTCATATTTCTCCATGAAGGTCTCACCCGTGGGCAATTTCAGAATACCGCCGTAGCCACGCATAGCCTCGGTGATGAGGTAGGCCGGATGGGTCTCACCCGGATGGTAGAGCGACGTGGGGTGAAACTGTACGAACTCCATGTCCTTCACCGTGCCCTTGGCGCGATAGACCATGGCCTCGCCGTCGCCCGTAGCGATGATGGGATTGGTCGTCGTCTGATACACCGCTCCGCAACCGCCTGTACACATCAGCGTCACGCGGCTCAGATAGGTGTCCACCTTCTGGGTCTCCGGATTGAGCACGTAGGCTCCGTAGCACTCGATGTCGGGCGTGCGCCGCGTCACCTCAACGCCGAGGTGGTGTTGCGTGATGATCTCCACAGCGAAGTGGTTCTCCTTGATCTCGATGCGCGGATGGTTACGGCAGGCCTCCATCAGGGCGCGCTGGATCTCGGCGCCTGTGTCGTCGGCATGGTGCAGGATGCGAAACTCGCTGTGGCCGCCCTCGCGGTGGAGGTCAAAACTGCCGTCCTCCTTGCGGTCAAACTGGGTGCCCCATTCGACCAGCTCCTGGATCTGTGCCGGCGCGTTGCGCACCACCTGCTCCACGGCTTTGCGGTCGGAGATGTAGTCACCTGCTATCATGGTGTCCTTGATGTGCTTGTCAAAGTCATCTACGGCGAGGTTCGTCACCGAAGCCACACCGCCTTGCGCGAACGAGGTGTTGGCCTCGTCGAGCGTCGTCTTGCAAATCATGCAAACCCTTCCCTTGTGCGCCTTGGCTATCTTCAAGGCATAGCTCATTCCGGCGATACCAGCGCCGATGATCAGGAAATCGTATTTATGAATCATTTCTAAGCAAACAGTTGTGCTCCCTATGGGGAGCGGAATAACGTTTCGCCCGCAAAATTAGTCATTTATTGGCAGATGGGCGAATGTTTCTCCCGATTTTTGTGCTTAGTTCCTTTGTGACGGCAGGAAGTTGCATGTTTTTTGAGAATTTATCGCCCAAGGCAAGGTGTAGATCTATTTTTCTTGGATCGAAATGGGAGTGGCTCCCCATTTTTTTCGTACCTTTGCAGTCGACTATGACAAGAGTATTTCATCATCGACTCACGCCGGGCGAACTGTGCGGCATCCTGCTCCTCGCCCTTGCCTCGCTCTATTGCTTTTGGTTCGGCACGTGGCCCATGGCTGTGCTTGGTGCGCTGCTTGTGGCCGTGGCCGTGCGGGGCATCGACCGTGGCATCCATACCGACTATGTCCTCGACGACGACCAACTGACCACGCAAAGTGGCAGGATAGGGCGCCAAAGGGGACAGGCCATCCCATTGCAGACTATCACGGCACTTCGCCGTATGCCCCGCCACCTGCTCACGGGCAGCTATGTGATGGTGGAGCATGGCGAACACAACATCAGTATCTTCACCCCGGAGAACGAAGCCTCGTTTGTCGAGGCAGTCGGCAAGCGTGTCTCTCTTGCCAAGAACACTTGCAAAGAAAAAGAAACAGAATCTTAATCTTAAAAACCTACAAAAGAACAATGACAAGTATTCGTAGAAAACTTTTCTTCCTTTTGGCCGCCCTGCTGGCTCTGCCCATGCAGGCGCAGGTCAATCTCGTCTATGTTGATAGTGCCCGCGTGGCTCGTCTCCTGGCCGAGGACGCCGGGCTGGTGGCAGCACCCGTTGCCGAAGTGGCCGACACCGATACGGTTCCTTTGGCGGACCGTCCCGTCGTAGCCGATGGTGCCGATTTCGACCGCCTTTGGACCGATAGTTTTGCCGACCGCATGGCCGCCATCATCGAGGATCCACTACTTCAAAGCACCCAAATGGCGGTGATGGTCTGGGACCTCAGTGCCGACCAGTGTGTCTATCGCTTCAACGAGGCCCAGCGGATGCGCCCGGCCTCCGTCCAGAAGTGTGTCACCGCCATCACGGCCCTAGACCGCCTGGGCGTGGACTATCAGTTTTCCACGCGCCTCTACTGCCGTGGTGACATCGACTCCACGGGCGTGCTCCACGGTTCGCTCTATTGTGTCGGTGGCATGGACCCCCTCTTTGGCGACGCCAATATGCGCGCCTTCGTCCGTGCGCTGCGTGAAAAAGGCATCCGTCGTATCACGGGCGACCTGCTGGCCGACAAGTCGATGAAGGACGACAAACCGATGGGAGAGGGCTGGTGCTGGGATGACGACGATAGCAATCCGCCGCTCTCGCCCCTGCTCTACAACCGTCGCGACCGCTTCCTGGCCGAACTCTCTTCGCGCCTGCGAGCGGCAGGCATTGTCCTGGAGGGAACGCTGGGCGACGCCACGCTCCCCGCAGGATCCACGCTGCTGGCCGAGGAGACCCACGACCTCACGCGGGTGTTGCAGCGGATGATGAAGAAGAGCGACAACCTCCATGCCGAGTCGGTCTTCTACCAGTTGGCCAAGAGCACGGGTGTGCGGCGTGCAGGTGCGCGCCAGGGCCGACAGGTGATCAACCAGGTGGTGCGTGCGGCAGGCCTTGATCCTGCGCAGTACTACGCGGCTGATGGTTGCGGCCTCTCGCTCTACAATTATGTCACGGCCGACCTCCTCGTCCACCTCTTGCGCCTCAACTACCATAACACGGAGGCCTACGAGGCCCTGCTTCCCACGCTGCCCATCGCCGGACGCGACGGCACGCTCCGCAAGCGGCTTCGTGGCACGGCGGCCGATAGCAATGTGCGGGCCAAGACGGGCACGGTGACGAGTGTCAAGACGCTTGCTGGATTCTGCACGGCCAGCAATGGCCACCGCCTGGCCTTCTGCATCCTCAACCAGGGGACCATCCGCGCCAGCCAGGCCAATGGACTGCAGGACCGCATCTGCCGGGCGATGTGTGAGTAGGACCGATAATAACTTTCAGAAACCATCAACCAAATACCCTATATATAATGACTAAGATCGTAGAAAGAATAGCCGCGCTCCGCCAGGTGATGGAGCGCGAGGGACTGGGGGCTTTCATCTTCCCCAGCACAGATGCACACAATAGTGAGTATGTCGCCGACCACTGGAAGGGCCGCGAGTGGATCTCAGGCTTCAATGGCTCGGCTGGCACGGTCGTCGTCACGATGGATGCTGCCGCGCTCTGGACCGACTCCCGCTACTTCCTTGCTGCCGAGGAGCAACTCCGCGGCACGGGTATCATGCTGATGAAACTCAAGGTGGAGGGCACGCCGACGATCACCGACTGGCTGGCCGAACAACTTCGTGGGGCCTCCCATCCTGTGGTGGGTCTCGACGGATGGGTCAATGGCACGGACGAGGTCCGGGGAATGCAGGCGTTCTTCCAGCGCTACGGTATCCAGGTGCGGACCGATTTCGACCCGCTCAACGAGATCTGGACGGACCGCCCCTCCATCCCGACGGCGAAAGTGGAGCTCCATCCCCTGGAGTTTGCTGGCGAGACGACGGAGAGCAAATTCGCCCGCATCCGTGAGTCGCTGCGCAGTTGTGATGCCGAGGCCATGCTCGTCTCAGCCCTCGACGACATTGCCTGGACTTTGAATCTGCGTGGCTCCGACGTCTATTGCAATCCTGTCTTCGTCTCCTACTTGATGATAGAGCAGGAAAGTGCCACGCTCTTTGTCAACGAGGAGAAACTCGACGACGCGGTGCGTCGCTACCTCTCCGACCTTGGCGTGGCGGTGCAGCCCTATGTTGCCGTGGCCGACTACCTGCGGTCTCATGCCTTCGAGGGCGGTCTGCTGCTGGACAGTGTGAAGATTTGCTACTATCTCGCCTCCTGTGCCCTCGAGAGATCGGTGGTGAGGTTTGCCCCGTCGCCCATCCCCGCCATGAAGGCGGTCAAGAACGAAACCGAGATAGCGGGCTACCGCCGTGCCATGACGCGCGACGGCGTGGCGATGGTGAAGTTCCTGCGCTGGCTTCAGCCTGCTGTGGAGGCAGGAGGACAGACGGAGATCTCCCTCGACAAGAAACTCACGGCCCTGCGTGCGGAGCAAGATCTCTTCCGTGGCATTTCCTTCGATACCATTGTGGGCTATGAGGCCCATGGTGCCATCGTCCACTACGAGGCCACTCCCGAGACGGATATCCCCGTGGAGCCCCGTGGCTTGGTCTTGATCGACAGTGGCGCACAGTATCAGGACGGCACGACCGATATCACGCGCACGATAGCTTTGGGTCCCGTCACCGAAGAGCAGCGCCGCGTCTATACGCTGGTGCTCAAGGGCCATATCCAGTTGGAACTGGCGAAGTTTCCCGATGGTTGCAGTGGCACGCAGATCGACGCCTTGGCACGCGAACCGCTATGGCGCGCGGGGCTCAACTACCTCCACGGCACGGGCCACGGCGTAGGTTCCTATCTCAATGTCCATGAGGGGCCCCACCAGGTGCGCATGGAGTATATGCCGGCTGCCTTGCGTGCGGGAATGACCGTCACCAACGAGCCGGGCATCTATCTGTCCGACCGCTTTGGTGTGCGCATCGAAAACACGTGCTTGATCAAGGACTATATGGAGACCGAACTGGGCCGATTCTTGCAGATGGAGTCGCTGACGCTCTGTCCGATAGACCTTGCGCCCGTCGATTGTTCCCTCCTCACCGCCGAGGAGAAGCAGTGGCTCAACGACTACCACCAGATGGTCTGCGAGAAACTCGCTCCCCATCTTGATGGCGAAGACTTGGCCTGGCTCCAGGATCATTGCAAGCCCATTGAGGCCTAACCTCAGTGTCAGTCTCAGCGTCCGATGCCTATGCTGTCCCGATTGCGACGTGGCGTCTTGTGGGTGAGCCGTGCGAAGTACTGCCGTGGCTTCGGCATCCAGTCGCCGTGGGCCTACCGCTTCGTGCGCTATGTCGTCAATGAGCACTATCCCTACTATGCCTACGACGACCTCCGCCCCCTGTTCCCGCATCTTTCAAAGCGGGAACGGAGGGTCTGCGAACTCTACCTCCGTATCGCCAACCACCAGCAGGCCGGCGAGGCCGTGCTGGTGGGCGATGTCTCGGAGGCCAAGCGGGCCTACCTTCATGCGGGTTGCCTCCGGATGGCGTTTTCTTCGATGGGGGAGGGGGCTTGTTCACTTACTGAGGATTCCTTCTCGCTGGCTGTCGTGGCCCACGGACAGGATATGGAACAGCAGGTCCTGGCCCTGATCAACCGGGCCACAGATGCTTCCCTGCTCATCGTGGAGGGCATCCACCGCAATGGAGAGACCCGCCGCAGCTGGGCGCGCATCTTGCAGGACAAGCGCGTACGCGTCAGTTTCGACCTCTACTATTGTGGCCTTCTCTTCTTCGACAAGAAGAAGTATAAGCAGCACTATAAGATCAACTTTTAGTGCAAAAGGCTTCCGT
>ERZ1032445.423-NODE-423-length-10818-cov-33.631330_pt1 | contig 10818 bp, 10 predicted proteins | sample MGYA00518161_ERZ1032445 | MGnify/ENA primary metagenome ERZ1032445 (study PRJEB33719, sample SAMN04261326) | wastewater metagenome | biome: periurban shantytown; feature: human; material: feces | host: Homo sapiens | place: Peru: Lima | collected 2013-01-24 ...
ATTCGTTTTTTTCTCCCTAAATGTTTACTTTTGCGTTCGATTTTGCGCGGCAAGGGCTTTCTGCAGTACCTGCTGGCGCAAGGAAACAGGTAAACCGACTAATAGAATATAGAACAAAAACAGAATAGTATTATGGCAGAATCTATTGACATCCGCGAGCTCAACATCCGGATAGAACAACAAAGCCAGTTTGTCACCAATCTGGTGATGGGCATGAACAAAGTGATTGTAGGACAGAAACATCTTGTAGACTGTCTCCTTATAGGTCTTCTGAGCGACGGACACATCCTGCTCGAAGGCGTACCTGGTCTGGCAAAGACATTGGCCATCAAGACTCTCTCTCAGCTTATCAGCGCAGACTTCAGCCGCATTCAGTTTACTCCCGACCTGTTGCCTGCCGACGTGGTGGGTACACAGATTTATTCGCAGAAGGACGAGACCTTCCATGTGAAGAAGGGTCCTGTGTTTGCCAACTTCGTATTGGCAGATGAGATCAACCGTGCTCCTGCCAAGGTGCAGAGTGCGCTGCTCGAGGCGATGCAGGAGCATCAGGTCACCATCGGTGACGAGACCTTCCGCCTGCCCAGTCCGTTCCTTGTCATGGCTACGCAGAACCCAATAGAGCAGGAGGGAACCTATCAGTTGCCCGAGGCACAGGTAGACCGTTTCCTGCTCAAGGTCATCATCGACTATCCTACACTCGAGGAGGAGAAGCTCATCATCCGTGAGAACATCGCAGGAGGTCTGCCCGAGGTACATCCCGTCACCACAGCCGACGAGATACTGAAGGCTCGCCAGATAGTGGGCGAGGTGTACATCGACGAGAAGATAGAGCAGTACATTGCCGACATCGTCTTTGCCACCCGTTATCCCGAGCGTTACGGTCTGTCCGACATCAAGGACATGATCACCTTTGGCGGCAGTCCCCGTGCCAGCATCTCTCTTGCCAAGGCAGCCAGGGCTTATGCCTTCATCAAGCACCGCGGCTATGTGATTCCTGAGGATGTGCGTGCCGTGGCTCACGACGTGCTCCGCCATCGTGTGGGACTCTCCTACGAGGCAGAGGCTTCCAATGTGACCAGCGAGGAAATCGTGAGCCGCATTATTAATAAGGTGGAAGTACCTTGATTTTGAGGAATAAGTAATAAATGGACACACAAGATATCTTAAAGAAAGTACGCAAGATCGAGATCAAGACTCGCGGTCTTAGCCAGAATGTCTTTGCAGGCCAGTATCATTCGGCCTTCAAGGGCAGGGGTATGGCCTTCGCCGAGGTGAGGGAGTACCAGTATGGCGACGACGTGAGAGACATCGACTGGAATGTGACCGCCCGTTTCCATCGTCCCTTTGTCAAGGTGTTCGAGGAGGAGCGCGAGCTTACCGTGATGCTGTTGGTCGACGTAAGTGGCTCGCTCGACTTCGGTACCACACGGCAGATGAAGCGCGACATGGCTACCGAGATTGCAGCCACCCTGGCCTTCAGCGCCATTCAGAACAACGATAAGATAGGTGTCATCTTCTTCTCCGACCGAATAGAGAAATACATCCCGCCCAAGAAGGGCCGCAAGCACATTCTCTACATCATCCGCGAGATGCTCGATTTTCATCCTCAGAGCCAGCGCACCGACATCGGTGTGGCTTTGGAGTACTTCACACGGGTGATGAAGCGCCATTGCACAGCCTTCGTCATCAGCGACTTCTTCGATGACAAGGACTTTCAGCATCCCCTTCAGATTGCCAATCAGAAGCACGATGTGGCAGCCATTCAGGTGTACGATCCACGTGCCAAGGCGTTGCCCGACATCGGACTCCTCAAGGTGTGCGATGCTGAGACAGGTCACGAGATGTATATTGACACCAGTTCCAAGAAACTGCGTCAGGCGCATACACGCCACTGGATGATGCGCGAGCAGCTGTTACGCGAAACCTTTGCCAAGAGCAAGGTCGACTGGACGGCTGTCGCCACCAACGAAGACTTCTCACGAGCTCTGCTCAACCTGTTCATGCAGCGGGGCTGACAAGCGGAGAAGAAAACCAATAGGGAAAAGAAAAATGACGAAACAGAAGAATATTATCATCATGATGCTTGCCTTCCTGATGCTGTTGCCATTAGGGTCGGCAGCCCAGGAGGTGGTGCAGAAGCTCGACTCTCTGCAGATCTTGATAGGCGAGCAGACGAAGCTTCATCTCAAGGTCACCGCTGCCAAGGGTGCCAAGGTGGTGCTGCCTTCGTTCAAGCCGTCACAGATGCTCATTCCGGGCATTGAGGTGGTGGAGCAGAGCGATGCCGACACCGCCGAGCTCGACGGCGGCAGGCTACAGATAAGCCGCGACTATACGCTCACCTCTTTCGACGAGAAGGTCTACGCTGTACCTGCCCTTCAGGTCAAGGTCAACGGCAAGACCTGTCAGGGCAACCCGTTGGCGCTCAAGGTGCTCACGGTGCCTGTGGATACGGTTCATCCCAACCAGTTCTATCCCCCCAAGGACGTACAGGACAATCCCTTCCTATGGAGTGAGTGGAGTCCTCTGTTCTGGCTCAGCATTCTGGTACTCTTACTCTTCGGTGTCATGCTGTGGCTCTGGCAGCGCCTCCGTCAGAACAAGCCTATCGTGATTCGTATGCGCATCGTGAAGCGCGTGCCAGCCCACGAGAAGGCGCTCAGCGAGATCAATGTCATCAAGCAGCAGCACACCGAGTCGCAGGAGACCCAGAAGGAATACTACACCCGCCTCACCACCACGCTGCGCGAGTACATAGAGCAGCGCTTTGGCTTCCGTGCCATGGAGATGACCAGCGGCGAGATTATAGAGCATCTGCAGTCGGCTGGCGACCAGAAGATGATAGACGAGTTGAAACAGCTCTTCCGTACTGCCGACCTCGTGAAGTTTGCCAAGTACGAGACCTTCCTTGGCGAGAATGACGCCAATCTGGTCAACGCCATCAACTTCATCGACCAGACGAAGACCAACGAGCAGACCGTCGAAGAGAAGGTAGCTCCCGAGCTTACCGACCAGGATCGCAAGACGCGCAGTCAGCGCAAGCTCATCAAGGCTTTGCTCTGGGGTGGAGCGATTGTCATGGCAGCCATCACCGCCTACGTGATCTATGGCGCCTGCATGCTGCTGATGTAGGAGTATAGAATAAAAAAGAATAATATTATAAAAACATGGAATTTGCAAGTAAAGCATATTTTCTGTTGCTCCTGTTGCTGATACCTTATATATTATGGTATTTCCTGTACAGGAAGAAGAACGAGCCTACCATGAGGCTGAGCGACACCCGGCAGTTTGCCTATGCTCCCAAGAGCCTGCGCCAGCGCCTTGTCCATCTGCCCATGATGCTCAGATGTCTGTGCTTCGTGCTCATCGTCTGTGCGATGGCTCGTCCGCAGACCCACAACTCCTGGGACAACAAGACGGTGGAGGGCATCGACATCATGATGGCGATGGACGTTTCTACCTCTATGTTGGCAGAAGACTTGAAACCCAATCGTATGGAGGCTGCCAAGGATGTGGCTCACGAGTTTATCTCGGGCCGTCCCAACGACAACATCGGTCTTACCATCTTTGCTGGTGAGGCCTTCACCCAGTGTCCTATGACCACCGACCACGCCAGTCTGTTGCGCCTGTTGCAGGACACCCGTACCGACATTACTGCCCGTGGACTCATCGACGACGGAACGGCGGTGGGTATGGGTCTCGCCAATGCTGTCAGCCGACTGAAGGACTCTAAGTCCAAGAGCAAGGTGGTCATCCTCCTGACCGACGGCAGCAACAACACCGGTGACATTTCGCCTATGACGGCCGCCGAGATAGCCAAGAGCTTTGGCATCAGAGTCTACACCATCGGTGTGGGAACCAACAAGGTGGCTCCTTACCCTATGCCCACAGCGGCTGGCGTTCAGTACGTCAACATGCCTGTGGAGATTGACACCGAGACACTCAAGGACATTGCCCGTACCACTGATGGCAACTTCTATCGCGCCACCAACAACGCCGAGCTGAAGCGCATCTACCACGACATCGACAAGTTGGAGAAGACGAAGATGAATGTCACCCATTTCGCCAAGCGCTACGAGGCATATCAGCCTTTTGCCCTTGCAGCCCTGTTGGTACTGCTCGCAGAGATATTGCTTCGCATCACCTGGCTCAGAAGAATCCCATAGGGAAGGGACGAGCCGAAGTTCAATTAATATCAAATGAATATGCTAAGATTTGAAGATCCAATATATTTGTGGCTGCTGTGGATGTTGCCGGTACTCGTACTGGTGAGGTTCATAGGATGGCGAAGGAGAAGGGCCAAGCTCCGAAAGTTTGGCGACCCTGAGCTGTTGAAAGCCCTTATGCCCAATGTGTCATCTTATCGCCCCACGGTGAAGTTCGGCTTGCTGCTTGCAGCCTTGGCCCTGCTCATCCTCATGGTGGCGCGTCCACAGATGGGCAGCAAGATTTCTCACGACAAGCGTCAGGGCATTGAGACCATCATCTGTCTCGACATCTCCAACTCGATGTTGGCAGAGGATGTGGCGCCTTCGCGACTCGACAAGAGCAAGATGCTGGTGGAGAACCTGGTCGACAAGTTCACCAACGACAAGATAGGTCTCATCGTCTTTGCCGGCGATGCCTTCGTGCAGTTGCCTATCACCAGCGACTACGTGTCTGCCAAGATGTTCCTGCAGAACACCACACCAGCCCTCATCCAGACCCAGGGCACCAACTTTGCTGCAGCCATCGACCTGGCCACCAAGAGCTTTACCCAGCAAGACCATGTGGGACGCGCCATCATCGTCATTACCGATGGCGAGAACCATGAGCCGGGAGCCGAGGATGCTGTCATGGCAGCCAAGAATAAAGGCATCAATGTCTTCATTCTGGGAATAGGAAGCACCAAGGGAGCCCCCATTCCTATGGGCGACGGCTCTTATCTCAAAGACCGTACGGGCAACACCGTGATGACTGCCCTCAACGAGCAGATGTGCCGACAGTTGGCTCAGGCTGGCAGTGGACAGTATATTCACGTCGACAACACCAGCGATGCGGAACAGGCACTCAACGACGACCTCTCCAAGTTGCAGAAGGGCGAGACCGACACCGTCATCTATAGCGAGTACGACGAGCAGTTCCAGGCTGTAGGCATCCTGGTCATCCTCCTGCTCATCCTCGACATCTGTATGCTCGAGGTGAAGAATCCGCTTCTCCGCAACGTGAAGTTCTTTACACATTAAAAATTAATCGCAATGTATCTAACTTATCATATCATACCGTCCCTGCGACTGCGCAGGCTGTGCTTGCTGTTGGGGCTGCTCCTCGTCAGTACAGTTGCAGCACTGGCACAGAACGACCGCACCTTCATCCGTCAGGGCAACCGCCAGTACAGGGCACGCAAATGGACTGCTGCCGAGGTGCAGTATCGCAAGGCGATAGCCCGCAATGCCAACAATCCACAGGCGGTCTACAACTTGGGCTGTGCGCTCATGATGCAGCAGAAAGACTCGCTCGCCATGCAGCAGTTTGCCAAGTCTGCCGACTTGCAGACCACCAACAAGATACGCCGCGCCAAGAGTTTCCACAACATGGGCGTCATCATGCAGAACCATCAGGAGTTTGCCAAGGCGATAGAATGTTACAAGATGGCGCTGCGCAACAATCCTCAGGACAACGAGACCCGCTACAACCTGGCGCTCTGCAAGCATCAGCTGAAGAATCAGAAGAACCGGCAGAACCAAAACAAGAACAAGAGCGGCAACGACAAGAACAACAAGGACAAGAACAAGAAGAATAAGGATCAGAACAAGGATCAGAACAAGGATCAGAACAAGCAGAAAAATAATCAAAACAAAGATAAGAACAACCAGTCACAGAAGCCCGAGCAGGACAAGATGAGCCGTGACAATGCCGAGCAGTTGCTCAATGCAGCCGTGCAGCAGGAGAAGGCCACCAAGCAGAAGATGCAGAAGGCGATGAGTCAGCCACGGCGCAGGCAGTACGACAAGAACTGGTAAAACAATAAGCAAACATCATTTCATTATGAAGCAAATAGAATGGTACACATTGATGATATTCGTGATGCTGGGTATGGCGGAGGAAGCCAAGGCGCAGCGTGTAGCGGTATCTGCACCAACACATGTTGCTGCTGGCGAGAACTTCAGAGTAGCCTATACGGTCAACGCCCGTGAAGTGGAGGAGTTCCGTATGGGCAATGTGCCCGATGGACTGGAGGTGATAGCCGGACCCTACACCTCTTCGCAGTCGAGCTATCAGGTGGTCAACGGCCACACCAGCTCTTCTTCCTCTTTCACCATCACCTACACGCTCTATGCAGGCAAGGCTGGAACTTACACCATCGGTACCTCGCATGCACTGGTTTATGGCAAGAAGCTCGCAGCCCATCCTGTCAAGATCACCGTCTCGGGCCATGCTCACAACTCTGGCGGAGCACCCAGGATGCACAACGATGATGCCGATGAGCCTCGCATGCGTCAGGCGGGTTCTGCCATCTCGGGCAAAGACCTCTTCATCAAGGTCACTGCCAACAAGAAGCGTGTGCACGAACAGGAGCCTGTGCTCCTTACCTATAAGGTCTATACTCAGGTCGACCTTACCCAGCTCGACGGCAAGATGCCCGATCTGAAGGGCTTCCACTCTCAGGAGGTGCCACAGCCACAGCAGAAAGTGCTTCACACCGAGGTCATCAACGGCCGTCCTTACCGTTGTGTCACCTGGAGTCAGTACGTCATGTATCCTCAGATGACGGGCAAGCTCGAGATTCCGTCCATCACCTTCAAGGGTATCGTGGTTCAGCAGAACCGCAATGTCGACCCCATCGAGGCTTTCTTCAATGGCGGCTCAGGTTATGTGGAGGTGCATAAGTCTATCAAGGCGCCTGGCATTACCATTCAGGTGGACCCGCTGCCTGCACGTCCTGCCAACTTCTCGGGTGGAGTAGGCCGCTTCAATATCTCTGCCACGCTCGACAAGAACGACGTGAAGGCAGGCGATCCCATCAACATCCGTGTGGTTGTGGGAGGCATCGGAAATCTGAAACTCCTCAAGCAGCCTGTGCTCAACCTGCCGAAAGACTTCGACCAGTATGACGCCAAGATCACCGACAAGACCAAGCTCACCCAGAACGGTGTGGAGGGCAACATGGTTTACGACTTCCTCGCTGTACCGCGCAACCAGGGCAAGTACACCATTCCATCGGTAGAGTTCACCTACTACGACACCAAGACCAATGCCTACCGCACCATCAAGACCCAGCCCTTCACCCTCACCGTGGAGCAGGGTGACGGCTCAGACGGTTCGTCGTCGGCCAACTACAGCAATGCCGACAAGGACATTCATGCCCTGAAGTTGGGCAAGAGCAAGCTTTGCGACATCGACGATATGTTCTATGGCAGCTTTGGTTATTGGACGAGTCTGATGGTGCCTCTCATCGCCTTCATCGGTCTGCTCATCGCCTTCCGCCGCCGTGCCATCGAGAATGCCGACATCGTGAAGATGCGTTCCAACAAGGCCAACAAGATAGCCACCAAGCGACTCAAGAAGGCACGCACCCTGATGATGGCCCGCAAGCAGGGCGAGTTCTACGACGAGGTGCTCAGAGCCTTGTGGGGCTACGTCAGCTACAAGCTCAATATGCCTGTCGAACAGCTCTCGCGCGAGAATATTCAGGATAAGCTGTTGGCTCACTCCGTTGATGCCGATACCATAGAGAAGTTTACCCAGGCTCTCGACGAGTGTGAGTTTGAGCGCTATGCTCCTGGCGACCCTGCCGGCAATATGAACAAGACTTTCGATTCAGCCATGACTGCTATTATGGAAATAGAGAATGCCATCAAGGCTGCCCGCAAGCAGGGCAAGAAGACTTCTGCCCGTCAGGGCGACTATACCTTCGGTGTGGTGCTGCTGCTCATCTTCATGGGCTTCAGCCTCTCTGCCTCTGCTGTCACCAAGCAGAACGCCGACACCGAGTACACCAAGGGCAACTATCAACAGGCCATCAAGGACTATGAGGACCTGCTCAAGAACGGTGTTTCGCCCGAGGTCTACTACAACCTCGGCAATGCCTATTATCGCACCGACAACATCACCAAGGCTGTCCTGGCTTACGAACGTGCCCATCTGCTGTCGCCCGGCGACGAGGACATCAACTTCAACCTGCAGTTTGCTCGCAGCAAGACCATCGACAAGATCACTCCTGTCAGCGAGATGTTCTTCGTCACCTGGTACAAGGCGCTGGTCAACTTCACCAGTGTCGACAACTGGGCCAAGACGGGCATCCTGTCCATCATCCTGGCCTTGGTATTGGTGCTGGTCTATCTCTTCGCGCCCCAGTTGCTGTTGCGCAAGGTCGGCTTCTTCGGCGGCATCCTCTTCTTTGTTGTCTTCCTCTTGAGCTCGCTTTTTGCCTATCAGCAGAAACAGATACTCGTCAACCGCACGGGTGCCATCATCGTGGCTCCTACGGTCAATGTCAAGAAGACTCCTTCCCGACAGAGCGCCGACCAGTTTGTCATTCATGAGGGAACGCGTGTCGACATCACCGACCGCTCTATGGATGGCTGGCGTGGCATCCACCTGGCAGATGGAAGAGATGGATGGATAGAAACCAAACAACTGGAGGAAATATGATGTTTGTCTCATGTCTTCTCACCGATCTCGAGGTGCTCCACTTCTTCAATGGAAGCGACAATCTGTTCATCGACCAGTTAGCGCTCGTCCTTACGTCGGGGCTCACCTGGATACCGCTTTATCTCACCCTCTTCTACATCATTGTGCGCAACAATGAGACGATGGCGCAGATTGGTCTGGCGGTAATGGGAGCACTCGTCTGTGTGGCTCTTTCCGAGGGTATCACCGATGGCGTGGTAAAACCCTTGGTGGAACGATGGCGCCCCAACAACGACCCCATCCTGAAATACACCATTCAGGTGGTGGGCAACCTTCGTGGCAGTGGCTACAGCTTCTTCTCGGCTCATGCAGCCAACACCATGTCGATAGCGATGTTCTTCTCGCTCCTCATGCGTGGCAAGCGCCTCGCCATCGCCCTCTTCTCGTGGTCGCTGCTCAACTGCTGGACACGCCTGTATCTCGGCATGCACTATCCCTCCGACATTCTCTGCGGACTCCTCGTGGGTGCTGTCATCGGTGTCGTGTGCTACATAGGTTATTTGAAACTGTATTACAAGGTGTCACCCCACATCACATATATCTCCGACCAGTACACCTCCACGGGTTACGACCACGACGATATCGACAAGATACTCTGCATCCTGGCTTTCACCCTGGTCTATGCCTTCTTGCGGGCGATAGTCATGGCTGGAGAAGTGTAACATTAAAATTCAACCATAATGGATACAAAACATATAAAAATTACCGATTACAATTACCCCCTTCCTGATGAGCGCATTGCCAAGTTCCCCTTGGCGCAGCGCGACCATTCCAAACTCCTTCTCTACCGTCATGGTGAGGTAGGCGAGGATGTGTTCTACCGTTTGCCTGAATACCTGCCCAAGGGCGGACTGATGGTTTACAACAATACCAAGGTGATTCAGGCGCGTCTGCATTTCCGCAAGGAGACGGGTGCCCTGATAGAGGTCTTCCTCATGGAGCCTGCCGATCCTACCGACTATGAGCTTATGTTCCAGACGACTGGACATTGCTCATGGCTCTGCATGATAGGCAACCTGAAGAAGTGGAAGGAGGGCAGTCTGAAGCGCGACTTCGAGATCAAGGGGCATCAGCTTACACTCTCTGCCACCATGCGCCGTGGCGACGCCTTAGGCTCGGAGGCTGCCTCTATGGTGGCGAAGGGTGGTGGAACCAACTATTGGGTCGACTTCGACTGGGACAACACGCAGGTCTCCTTTGCCGAGATTCTCGAGACCGTGGGCGAGTTGCCTATTCCGCCTTATCTCAACCGTGCCACCGAGGAGAGCGACAAGACTACCTATCAGACGGTTTACTCGAAGATAAAGGGCAGTGTGGCTGCTCCTACTGCCGGACTTCATTTCACCGATGCCGTGTTGCAGGACATCGACCGCCATGGCATTGAGCGTGAGGAGGTTACCCTTCATGTGGGCGCTGGTACTTTCAAGCCGGTGAAGAGTCTTGAGATAGAGGGCCACCGCATGCACACCGAGTATATCGTGGTCCACCGTCATACGTTGGAGAAGCTCCTGCAGCACCATTGCGAGGTGATTGCTGTGGGTACTACGAGCGTGCGAACCATAGAGAGCCTATACTATATGGGCGTTCATCTGCTCTCTCATCCCGAGGCGACAGAAGACGATCTGCACGTCAACCAGTGGAATCCTTACGAGTTGTCGGCAGATGGCGGTTTGGTGAATGCCATTCAGCCTTCTCAGGCGATACAGGCCATCATCGACTATCTCGACCGCAATGGTCTGGAGGCTTTGCACACCAGCACGCAGATCATCATTGCCCCCGGCTATCAGTATAAGATAGTGAAGATGCTTATCACCAATTTCCATCAGCCTCAGAGCACTCTTCTCCTCCTCGTCAGTGCCTTCCTCCATGGCGACTGGAAGAAAGTGTACGACTATGCTCTGGCTCACGATTTCCGTTTCCTGAGCTATGGTGATTCTTCGTTGTTGATTCCGTAATTCATTGCGTGGTTAATGACTGAAGTTGAGTAAAGGAGATTTCTCTGAGCGAGACAGGGGATCGTGGGAGCGAATGTGACGATTGCCACATTCGCTCCCATGTTTTTTACATTCGTTCCCATGAATCTCTGTTTCGCTCCCATGAACGTCAGATTCGCTCTGGCAGAATCGTCTGTAATCCTTTAAC
>ERZ1032445.427-NODE-427-length-10789-cov-10.286380_pt1 | contig 10789 bp, 8 predicted proteins | sample MGYA00518161_ERZ1032445 | MGnify/ENA primary metagenome ERZ1032445 (study PRJEB33719, sample SAMN04261326) | wastewater metagenome | biome: periurban shantytown; feature: human; material: feces | host: Homo sapiens | place: Peru: Lima | collected 2013-01-24 ...
AAAGGGAAGGGGGCGATAGAGATACAGTGGAGGGCCGGGCATGCCCGGCCCCTACCGGGATGCGAAAAGTTTAAGTGCTGGTAGAGGCGAAGCTGCCGGGAGGGATGAACCCGTACCCTACGAGCCTAGAAATCGGTCATTCATCCCGCTTCAATGACGTTTTATCCATGATTGCCCCGCTGACGTCAGACAGCGTGCTAGAATAAAGCCACAGTAAAAAACACAGAAGCGGAGGAAATAACGATGAAACAATGTCCTAAATGCGGTAAGATGCTCAATGATTCTATGGCGTTCTGCACACAGTGCGGCACGCCCTTGGCGAATGCGGCTACCCAACCTGCACCCCAGCCGCCGGTCTGGTCTGCATCGCAGCCTACACAATCCGCACCCCGGTTCGCCCAGCAACCCACCCAGCAGCACTACTACGCACCTGCCAACCCGGTGCTGAACACCGTAAAGCAGATGGCAACCTCGCCGCTGTTTTTGGCGGCGACGGCTGCCCAGAGCGGCATGGTGCTGTTCAACATCATCGCGTCCATGGCGGGCACAAGCGGCCTGCTGGGGACGGTGGGCACCTATCTTTCGATGATCCTGGGCCTGGGCGGGTACAGCTCACGGGAGGCATCCGGCCTGCTGGACGGCATCGGCTCGCTGTTCACCGGGGCGTCCCTGGGCGCGACCTTGGTGGGGCAGTGCCCGGCTATCCTGATCGCCGTGGGCCTCTGGCTCATCTACCTTGCGGAGGCTGGCAAGATCAGCACAGTGACGAAAAACACCGGCTTTACCCTCGTCAAGATCAGCACCATCATCAGTCTGGCCGTGAGCATTCTGGGCCTGGTCGTGGCGGAAATTTTGGCCATCATGATCACCGCAACCGCGGCAAAATACGATGATTCCGCGATTGGCGGCGGCATCATCATTATGTTGCTTCTGCTGGTCGTCATGGGCCTGGGCATCCTGATGAACAGCAAGACCCTGAGCACCCTTGGCGTGATGGCGAAAACCGCCCAGACCGCGCAGCCCTCGGACAAAATCTCAACCTACGTAGCGGTCGTCAGCTTCCTCAACGGCATCGGTGCCGTGATCGGCATGCTGGGCTTCGGCAGCGTTCCCTCGGTGCTGAGCAGCCTGTGCAATGCGGTGGTCTGCATCTGCTTTGCCGTGTTCCTCTTCCAGTATCGCGACAAGATGCGTGCGCTGATGGCAGGCCGCACCGCGCAGACTGTCTAAAAGCACAGCCGGCGCCCCTACATAAACTACCTTGCGCAGGAACCTTTCCCCAAAGGCCCCTGCGCTTTTTTGCTGCGCGGCGGCGAGCAATCTGCTGAAAATCACTGTACAATTTTGGAAGATATGCCCAAAGCAATTTGGTTGCAATGCGGCGGGATTTTCGGTATACTGGTATACACAATATACAAAATAACCTGAAGTTCCGTCGAAATTTCAGATGGAAAGCCGGACTGCCGTTGAAAAAAATCAGAATACAACGTGTGAGTGTCTTTGATATCGCGGTCTCGCTGCATGACAGCGACCTTGCCATGTCGGACGCCGAGCAGATGCGCAAAGCCCAGCAGCTGGTCTGCAACAGCCAGTATCAGAATATGCGCAACGACGTCACCAACAAAGTGACGGAGGGCATTGAGAGCCTGACAGAACTGATCCGCAGCAACCAGGGGCGCGCGGCGACCATCTTTACCGACCGCGAGAACCCCGGCCAGAGCATCTTCAAGGATGCCGATCAGGCGTTGTACCAGGTCAAACAGAATGGCAGGCACGGCTGTGGATTCTATTAAAAAGTGGTTGCCCCGGCTGGCGGATGCGCTGTTCCCACGGCGGTGTCCCTTTTGTGGGGCGCTGCTGGGCGCGGATGCCTTGCAGGGGACCGTCTGCCCGGCCTGCGTGCCCGAAGAAATGCGGCTGCAGCACATCCCACCGCGCCTGCCGGAAGGGGAGCACAGCTTTTATGCCCTGAGCCAGGCTGCCGCAGCCTACTATTATGCCGACACGGTGCGCAGTGCGATTTTGCGCTGCAAGCGCGGCGGCAGCCCCTGGCGTGCCCGGGAGCTGGCCGACCGCATGGCGGTGTTGGTGTTCGGTGCGCTGCCCGCCAGGCGGGTGGGCGGGCTGCCGCAATATCTGGGCGTCGCCATGCTGCCGCTGTACAACTGCATTGTGCCGGTGCCGCCCCGCCAGCCGCTGCCCGGTGTGCCTGGCCTGCCGCTGCTGCTGGCGCGGCGCTTGGGGCAGGTGTTGGGGATCCCGGTGGAAACGCCGCTTTCGGTCCGCCCCGGCACCCGCCCGCAGAAGGAGCTGACCCGGGACGAGCGCCTGCAAAATGCCCGGGGCGCGTTTGTCTGCCACCCGGGCGCGGATTTGACCGGCAAGCGCGTGCTGCTGGTGGATGATATCATCACCACCGGGGCGACGGCGTCGGCCTGTGCGCTGGCCCTGCTGCAAGCCGGGGCCACGGATGTGACGGTAGCCGCCGTGGCTGTGGCGGAGGAGCTGCCGAAAGAAAAGCGGAAGAAAACGAAATGAGACTGTATGCGCCCACCTCCGCGCGGCGCGGGGGTGGGATTTTTTGTGCCCGCCGGATTTTTGGGCAAATTTTATGGGTGTGCCCTCTTGCCAAGCACATAAATATTTTGTATAATTAAATTTGTCTGTACTATGGTTTTGAACGTTTAAGCGAGGTTTTCAAATGCTGACAAAATACCTGAGTGTGTTCTTTATTTCGATGGTCCCCCTGATCGAACTGCGCGGCGCGATCCCGGTGGGCGTGGCCATGGGCCTGCCGCTGTGGCAGGTGTACATCATTGCCATCATCGGCAATATGATCCCGGTGCCCATCATTTTCTTCTTTGCCCGCAAGGTGCTGGAATGGGGTGCGGGTAAGCCGGTCATTGGCAAATTCTTCACCTTCTGCCTGGAAAAAGGCCACAAGGGCGGCGAGAAGCTGAAGGCCAAGGCTGGCCGCGGCCTGCCCTGGGCGCTGCTGCTGTTCGTTGGCATCCCGCTGCCGGGCACCGGTGCCTGGACCGGCACGCTGGCCGCCAGCCTGCTGGATATGGATTTCAAGTCCAGTGTCCGCGCCTGCATGGGCGGCGTGCTGCTGGCGGGCTGCATCATGGGTGCGCTGAGCGTGCTGGGTGTCTCCGCCTTCGGCGCGGTCGTGGCGTAAATGCCCCGCAACTATCGCCCCGGGCTGGATGTGGTGCGGCTGGCGGCGCTGCTGCCGGTGCTGTGCTACCACTATTGCATCGAGGCCGCGCGGCTGGGCTTTGCCGTGCCGACGGCGCTCATTGGGCGCGGTATGGCTGACTGGGTAGAAATCGGGCTGGCGTGGTTTTTTCTGCTGTCGGGTGCGGCACTCTGCCTGCAATGGCAGGGACGGTTTGACGCCCGGCGCTACTTTGTGGGACGTGCGGCGGCCACCTACCCGGCATTCTGGCTGGGGTTTGCGGCGCTGTTTGTCTACGGTGAGGTCCTGCACGGCAACAACGCCGATATCCCGCGCTGGCGCGTTGTATTTTCGGTGCTGGGACTGGACGGATATTTAGCCCCTGTGACCGTCACTTTCTACAAAATTGGCGAGTGGTTTTTGGGCGTTATCCTGATTTTGTATCTCGTGTTCCCGCTGCTTTTGTGGTGCATGGAAACACCGCTGCGCCGCAGGGCGCTGGGCGTCTTGATGGCGGTGCTGGCGGTTGTCTGGCCGCTGGTCTGCCCTGCGCCGTGGGAGGCCGGGCACACAGTGTTGGGCCGTTTACCTGCGTTTGCACTGGGCGTGTGGTTCGGCAGTTCATTAAAAAACGACGTGCAACCGTCCTATCGCATTTGTGTCGGACTGGCGGTCTGCCCGCTTTTGTGGGTAGATGCGGTCCCGCGCCTGGCCGTGCTGCTGGTGCTGGCGGCGGTGCTGTTCTGGGCGGTCTATGCTGCCGGGCAGCGGCTGCCCCGGCGGTTTTGCCCTGCCCTGCGGCGGCTGGCGGGCTGGTGCTATGGCGTGTACCTTGTGCATCACGTGCTGCTGACGCTGGTGTTCTTGCGGGTCGCGGCGCGGTTCGATCTGCCGCTGACCGGGATGTTCCCGGTGTATCTGGTCGTCAGCTTTGCGCTGGCGGCAGTGCTGATGGCGGTGAGCGGGCCAATCAGCAAGGCCATAAAAAAGCTGGCATAAAAATAAAGGACGCATGACCTTAACGGTTGTGCGTCCTTTTTTGTGTGGTGGGTGGCGATGGGGAGGTGTGCGGGAGGGATGAATCCCTCCCCTACGGATTGGCCGTGAAAGGGATTTTTCGATAAGTTGCGGGCCGGGCATGCCCGGCCCCTACAGAGCGATAAGAAGTTTATCGCCGCGGGGGTTCGGGGGAACACCCGACTCAAAAGTGAAGGAAGGGGCGGGGGCGTTAAGCGCGAACAGTAATACTGCGTTCGCGTAGCCACCGCCCCTTCCGACTTCCGCTTTGGGGGTCTCGGGGGCGTATAGCCCACGAGGCGCGGGTTCGCTGCGTCGCAACAGCGAGACTTTTCTTTGTTACTTTCTTTTGGTCACAAAAGAAAGTAAGACCTCCCGGGAGGCTGCCGTTAATCGGTCACTGCCGCGCCTGCAGCGCGGCCAGCAGCGGGGGAATCAGCTGTTTTTTGCGGCTGACGACGCCAGGCAGCTTGGCAATATCGCCTTCCGGCTCAACATGGAACGCATCCCGGATGATCTCCTCGGCGTTGTGGCCGTAGAACATCAAATCCGTACTCTGGGTCTTCATGTCAGTGAACATATAGAAAATCAGCGGCAGACCCTCGCGGCGGCTGGCCTCGGGCAGATACGGCTCCACCAGCGCCTCAGCGGCGGCGCGGGATTTGTCGGTCATGTAGGTGGACTGGCCGACGCCGAACTTGACGTCGCCGCGGCTGAACGCCTTGAAGTCCGAGCTGAACACATCCTCGGCTGTGCGGCCGGTCAGGTCCGCGCCCGCTTCAAACATCTGCTCGGCGTAGATCTGGATATCCTCGCCCGCAATCTCGGCCAGCGCCTTGGCGGTGGCCTCGTCCTGCGGGGTGGACGTAGGCGAGCGGAACACCAGTGTGTCGGACAGAATGGCCGACAGCAGCAGGCCCGCGATCTCGCGGCTGGGCGTCAGGCCCTGCTCGCCGTACATCTGGTACAAAATCGTTGCCGTGCAGCCCACCGGCACATTGCGGAAATAGACCGGCCCGGTCGTTTCCAGGCTGCCGATGCGGTGATGGTCAATGATTTCCAAAATATCCGCCTGTTCCAGACCGTCCACGGCCTGGGTACGCTCGTTGTGGTCAACCAAAATCAGCTGCTTGCGGTGCAGGTTCAAGAGGTTACGGCGGCTGACGACGCCGCAGTACTTGCCGTTCTCATCCAGAATCGGGAAGTAGCGGTGGCGCACGCTGGCCATGACCTTTTTCGCGTCCTCGATCGGCGTATTGACGCTGAATTTCAGCAGCTCTTTCGTGCGCATAAAGTGGCGCACCGGCGCGGCGGTGGAGATGAGCCGCGCGGCGGCGTAGGTGTCGTAGGGGGTCGCCAGCACGGCGCAGCCCTTCTCCTGGGCGCGGGCCACGATGGTGCGTGGCACCGCCGAGCCGCAGCAGACGATGATGGCCTGTGCGCCGCAGTCGATGGCGCACATCTGCGTCTCGTACCGGTTGGAGACAAGCACGATGTCGCCGGGCTTGACCAGTTCTTCCATGATTTCCGGGCTGGTGCCGATGCAGATGACGCCGCTGTCAATGTGGGCGTCGGCGTTGCCGACGATGAGCTCCGCTTCCAACGTCTCCAACACATTTGTGCAGCGGGTGTTGGCGGCGGCCAGTACGGCTGTGTCAAACAGGTCCATGTTTGCGTCGGCAATGTCTTTGATGGTGATAAGGCCTTGCAGCTCGTTCTCGTCATCGACGATGCAGAGCGTGTCGATTTCCACATCGCGCATCAGGTTCCAGGCGGCGCGCAGGCTCATTTCGCCGTCAATGCCGGCCTGCTTGCGGATGTCGATATCTTTAATTTGCGGGCTGACATCGGTACACAGGCGCGGCGGCTCGACGCCGAAATGCTGCAAAACAAATTTCGTCTCGCGATTGACGTGCCCGGCGCGGCGGGCCTCATACAGGCCGGTCAGGCTGCCGCGGTTTTTCAGCCACGCATAGGCCAGCGCGGAGCAGATGGAGTCCGTGTCCGGGTTCTGGTGACCAATGATATTGATGTGGCGCATCGTATTTGCCATAGTGGTTCCCCTCATTGCATGATTAGTGTAAAATATAACTATAATATTCTGTATTATAGCACACTTTTTTGCGTTTTGCGATTCTTGACAAATTGAACATAATAGCGTATTATAAAATAGTATGTGGATATTGGGGTTATACCCCTGCAAATATCAGTATATCGGCATTTTTAATTTGAGAGGGAACGTATATGATTCAGGAAAATCTCCGCAACGTTGCAATCATTGCGCACGTTGACCACGGCAAAACGACGCTGGTCGACCAGATGCTGAAGCAGTCCGGTGCTTTCCGTGCGAACCAGCAGGTCGCCGAGCGCGTCATGGACTCCGGCGATATCGAACGCGAGCGCGGCATCACGATCCTTGCCAAGAACTGCTCCTGCGAGTACAACGGCGTTAAGATCAACATCGTCGACACCCCGGGCCACGCGGACTTCGGCGGCGAGGTCGAGCGCGTTTTGAAGATGGTCAACGGCGTTCTGCTGCTGGTCGATGCAGCCGAGGGCTGCATGCCCCAGACCCGCTTTGTTCTGCAGAAGGCTTTGCAGCAAAACTTGTCTCTCGTCATCGCGGTCAACAAGATCGACCGCCCCGACGCCCGCATTGCGGAAGTCATCGACGAGATTCTGGAGCTGCTGATGGACCTGGGTGCTACCGACGAGCAGCTGGACAGCCCGATGGTCTTCTGCTCCGGCCGTAACGGCACGGCCAGCTATGACTGGACCGATCCTTCCTCCGGCACGGACCTCAAGCCCCTGTTTGACACCATCCTGAAATATGTGCAGCCGCCGGAGGGTGAGCCTGACGAGCCGCTGCAGATGCTGGTTTCCAGCGTTGACTACAATGATTTCGTCGGCCGCATGGGCGTTGGCCGCGTGCAGAACGGCGTTATCAAGGTCGGCAGCCCCATCCAGGTCTGCGACTGGCACAACCCCGATGTGCATATGAGCGGCCGCATCACCAAGCTGTTCGACTTCAAGGCCAATGGCCGTGAGCCGATCGAGAGCGCCCAGGCGGGCGATATCGTCGCCTTCGCAGGTCTGCCCGATATCTCCATCGGCAACACCATCTGCGACCCCAGCAAGGTGCAGCCTCTGCCCTTCGTCAAGATCAACGACCCCACGGTCGAGATGACCTTCTCGGTCAACGATTCCCCGTTCGCCGGCAAGGAGGGCAAGTACGTCACCTCCCGCCAGATCCGTGACCGCCTGATGCGCGAGCTGCTGAAGGATGTCGCCCTGAAGGTCGAGGATTCTGCCACCAACGATTCCTTCCGCGTCATGGGCCGCGGCGAAATGCATCTGTCCATCCTGATCGAGACGATGCGCCGCGAAGGCTATGAGCTGCAGGTCAGCCCCCCGCACGTTCTGACTCACGAGGAGAACGGCAAGGTCATGGAGCCTATGGAGCGCGTTGTCATCGACGTGCCCGAGGTCTATCAGGGCAACGTCATGACCGCTCTGGGTGCCCGCAAGGCCATCCTGATGAATATGCAGATGATGAACAGCCGTTCCCGCATTGAGTTCCGTATGCCCAGCCGCGGCCTGTTCGGCTATCGCAGCCAGTTCCTGACCGACACCCACGGTGAGGGCATCATGAACACGATCTTCGACGGTTACGAGGAATGGTGCGGCGATATCCAGACCCGCTCCACCGGCTCCCTCATCAGCTTTGAGACCGGCGACGCCGTCACTTACGGCCTGTTCAACGCCCAGCAGCGCGGCACCCTGATCGTCAACGCCGGCGAGAAGGTCTACGCCGGCGAGGTCGTCGGCTACACCCCGACCGGCGAGGATATCACGGTAAACGTCTGCAAGACGAAGCACCTGACCAACACCCGCGCCTCCGGCAGCGACGACGCCCTGCGCCTGGTACCGGTCTCCAAGTTCAGCCTGGAAGGTTGCCTGGAATTCCTGGCCCCCGACGAGCTTCTGGAAGTTACCCCCGAGAACCTGCGTATCCGCAAGCGCATTCTGGATCACGACCTGCGCATGAAGGCCGCCAGCAAGAAGAATAAGTAATTTTGCACGATACAGCAAGAGCCGCCCCCGAGTGGAGCGGCTCTTGCTTTTTTATTTACGATTCTGCGGTAAAACATTGCCGCATTGTAGGGGCGGCACATGTGCCGCCCGCGCGTGTACGGAAAACGGTCGTTTATGGGAAGTCCTCGGGCGGCATATATGCCGCCCCTACTGTGCCCACATCTGCACGGGTTGGTAGTCGGTGCTGCCTGCCAGATAATCATCCAGGTCGATCAGTCCATAGGCATCCACCGTGTAGCCGCCGCGTTGGGCGTAACCGTCAATCACAAGCACACGGCCATCCCCGGTCACGGCGATGGGGCGGCCGTAGTTTTCCTCGATACCATAGGCGGCGTTCAGCGTCGGGTCGTGGCAGGGTACGTTGTACATCTGGCCGTCGGCGATGTTATAGATATGCAGCGCGTCCGGCGTGCTTTGCAGGAACACCAATTCCAACTGCCCGCCGCGGCTAAAGCTCTTCGGGCTGTTAAAGGCACCCACACAATCGGTGGCTTCCTCTGCGTACAACTCCTGCATGGTGCCTGTCGTGAGGTCGTACCCCAGCAAAAGCTCTTTGTAGTCGTCGCCATCGGGGCTTCCCTGCACAAAGTACAGCATATCTCCGCGATATCCCAGGTAAGTTTTCCAACCGCCGTCCGGGTAGAAGTCGTCGGCAAACAGCTTTTCCAGCGTGTTCGACGCAAGATCGTATAAATCATACTCCATCAGGGAGTTTTGCAGCACGGCCTCAAACATTTCGGCATCGGTGGGCAGCGGCATGTCGGAGACGATGCGGGTCAACAACACCTTGCCGCCCGCACCGCCAAGCACGGTATGTATCTGTGGAATCGACGCGTCCCACGTTGTAACCTCTCCGGTTTGCCAGTCCAAGCGGGCAACATAGTTGTCGCGCAGGACATAGGCCGCGTACTCGTCATAAACCATTGGCGTAATTTCCTGGCTGGCAGTCCGTTCTTCACTGCGGCCATCCGGGTAAAAAGTCTTGAAACGAAACTCTGATCCGTCCGCGTTCGACAAAAACATGCGAACTACATTATCGTTTGTGACAAGAAAATCGGAGTGGGGGGTATCGGCAATATCGAGCGACATTATCTTGGTCTGCACACCGTCGGCATAGTCCAGCTTCAGCCCTGTAAGCTCGGTCGTGTCCACGTCGCCATACAGCGTGTAATAGGCTGTGTCCGTGTCACGCCGCCAGTCATCACACAGCCGCAGCTCCCCCACCGGGAACTGCTCCGCGTCCGCATTTTCCTCGGTTGCCGCCGCCTCGGCGGGCGGGTCGGCGGCAGGGACGGTTGCTGTCTCGGTCGGCGCAACGGTGCAGGCGGTCAGGGCCAGCGCAGCCGCAAATACAAGAGCAAGTTTTTTCATGACTATTCCTCCCACATCTGCACAGGTTGGTAGTCGGTGCTGCCCGCAAGGTAATCATCAACATCAACCAGCGCGTATCCATCCGTCGCATAACCGCCCTGCTGGGCGTAGCCGTCGGTCACTAGAATGCGGCCGTCGCCCGTCAGGTCTAACGGCCAGCCGTAGTTTTTGCCGCTTCCGTATTGTCCTCCCGCAGGTACTTGGTACGGTACATCGTGGGTCGTGCCATCGGCCAGGTTGTACAGCGTCAGGGTGTCCGCCGACTGCCAAAGCAGCACATATTCCAACTGTCCGTTTTTGGAAAACCCCGGGCACCAGCTGCCTTGCTTGTCGGTCAGTGTGCATAGCTCCTGCCAGGTACCGCTGGCCAGGTCGTAGGCTAACAGTGTGTTGTCGGTGTTGTCTGGGGTGGTTTTGTCCCAAAGCGTATGCACAAAATACAACGTGCCGCCCCGGCAGCCTTCGTAAGTTTTCCAGGATGATGACCCATCCTCGGGATAGTACGGTTCATCAAATAGTTTTTCAACCGTGTTTGTTGCCAAGTCGTACAGATCGTACTCCCGCAGGGAATTTTGCAGGATAGCTTCGCGCATTTCCTCGTCCTCGCCCTCGGCAGGAAGGGGCGTATCTGACACAATGCGGGTGACAAGCAGCCGATTGTCCACCACGCCCTCCACCGAGGCCAGCTGCAAAAGCGGTGCGGTAAAGTCCGTTACTTCGCCGGTATTCAAGTCCAGCCGGGCGCAGCTAGTGCCGTTGACTTCGTAGGCGGCATACTCGTCATAGACGGTGGGGGTGAATGCCCGGCTGATGATGTGGTCGTCCGTTGTGCCGTCCGGGCGGACAATTATGTAGCGGTGCTGCGTGTCATCCTCGTCCGAACAGAACGCGACCTCATTTTCGCCCATAGTGATCATGCAGTTCATATTGAGGCCATCCGTGAAGGTAAGGTCGCATAGCTTACTCTGCACGCCGGTGGCGTAGTCCAGCCGCAGAACCGTCCACACTGTGTTGTTCCCGCTGCTGAAACCGCCGTACAAGGCCGTGCCATCCGTGTTATCAAAGGTAGTCAGCCGCAGCTCCCCCACCGGGAACTGCTCCGCGTCCGCATTTTCCTCGGTTGCC
>ERZ1032445.448-NODE-448-length-10533-cov-7.764173_pt1 | contig 10533 bp, 9 predicted proteins | sample MGYA00518161_ERZ1032445 | MGnify/ENA primary metagenome ERZ1032445 (study PRJEB33719, sample SAMN04261326) | wastewater metagenome | biome: periurban shantytown; feature: human; material: feces | host: Homo sapiens | place: Peru: Lima | collected 2013-01-24 ...
TCTCAAGCGAGCAGGCATTAACACAGTAGAGGATTTGATCAGCAAATCCGAAGAAGATATGATGAAGGTTAGAAACCTGGGCCGCAAGTCCCTGGACGAGGTGGTTGCCAAGCTGCAATCCCTGGGCTTCAGCCTGAGTCACGATGAGGATTAAAGGAGGGAATTTCAATGCCAGGTTCCAGAAAATTGGGCAGACCTACTGACCACAGAAAAGCAATGCTCAGAGGTATGGTTACTTTTCTTTTAGAAAACGGCAAGATTGAAACTACCGTTACCAGAGCGAAAGAAGTTCGCGCTATGGCTGAGAAGATGATCACTCTCGGCAAGAAGAACACTTTGGCTTCCAAAAGACAGGTGCTTTCCTATGTTACCAAGGAAGATGTTGTAAAGAAGTTGTTTGATGAGATCGCGCCCAAGTATGAGGACAGAAACGGCGGTTACACCCGCATTGTAAAGACTGGCCCCCGTCGCGGCGACGCAGCTGAGATGTGCATCATCGAGCTTGTATAAGCGCAGGTCATTATGACGGTTATAGGCGTATGTACTCCGGTACATACGCCTTTTTTCATGGTCGTGGCGTTTATTATAAAAATTACCAAAGTGTGCAGACAGTTTGCCCCCGGCAGCCGTCTTATAGAGTGTACACACAATGAGAAACGCTTTGATCAGCAGAAAGGAAATGTACGATGTTCGGTAAAAAGAAAATTGAGGCCGTGTCCGTATTAGATCTGCGCAACTATACGCCTCAGGCGTTGCGCAAGATCAGCTCTATTCAGGCGGTAAGCACCATCTTGCTGCCGGAGAATCCTTCGCCGGCCTTCGCAGAGGCCTATGCGGATATAACCAAGGGGGCCATTGCCCAGGAGGTGTTTGCGCCTATGGACAAAGTGGCCCAGTATAACGGGCTGAATGTGCTGGGGTCTACGCTGCCGGAGGGCGCCATTTGCCTTTGTAACGGTATGACCATCTTTCGGCGGGCAGCCGGGGAGAAGCACGCCCGGGTCTTTCTGAGCGGTATAGGCATTGCAGAGCAGGGTACCGGCCTGGTGATTGAGAACCTGAACGGTATGTTCCGGGAATTGGATCGGGATCTGGACCATTTGCACCAGTTCTCCGCAGAGCTGCGGGCAGGTGCGGATTTGCTGTCCCGGTTGGAGGACGGCGCGGTAATCGTGGTGGGCAGCAGCCTGTTTTTTGCACCGGATGTGACCCCGGAGATGATCACGGATAAGCACCTGCTGTTTATCGTAGGTGCGGTTGCCGTATGTCCCAAGCCGCTGCTGGGTACGGTGCAGGCCAACAGCATAGTAGGCAATATGGTCATGGACGAAGAAGCGTATGAAGCATTCCGAAAAAAGTACAAAGTATGAGCACTTTAATGCTGTTTATGCTGGATCTTATGCTGCGGTGCTGCGTTGGATTAGTGGCCGTGTGCCTGCTGATTTGGCCGAGGAGCTGACCCAGCAGACCTTTATGCAGTATTGGCAGTGGCTGCTGGCGGCTGCTGCTTTCCCCAAGTCGGACAAAAGCCTGCTGCTGTCCATTGCCCGCAGCGTGTGCGCCGACCACTACCGGGCCATTGCTGCCCGGGCGGTGTGCGTGGCAATACCGGAAGACTTTGACCTGCCGGATCGGGCGGATCCCATCACCATGGTAGAGTGGGCGCAGGTGCTGGGTATGCTGGGGCGAGAGGATCAGATTTTGCTCGCTATGCGGCGCCAGGGTTACGGTAGTAAAGAGATCGGTCTGGCACTGGGTATTTCCGGCTCTGCGGTGCGTACCCGGTTGCAAAAGGTGCGCAAGCTGCTGCGTAAGGTGCTGGCGGACTGACGGTTGCACCGGCGGCAGGCTTATGGTATAATGACAACAGAATATGTGAGGTGGTATCCTGATGAAAAAGTACAGTGTGATCTTTTGTTTCCTGCTGGCAACTGTGTTTGTTGGGGTGCCATCTTTTTTTGCCTTTGCCGGGGAGCAGGGGACTTTAGGTGATAGTCAGGTGGATTATGTGTTTGAGGAGAGTACCGGCACCTTGACCCTTACCGGCACCGGTGCTACGCCGGATTACACCCCGGAGAGTCTGCCGCCATTTGCCGCCCACCGCAGCCAAATCCGCACGGTGCAAGTGGAGGAGGGCATTACCGAGCTGGGGGACAATCTGCTTCGCCAGTTGACGGCTGTTACGGATGTGCAGTTGCCGGAGAGCTTGAGAACCATTGGCAGTAACACCTTTTTCCATGTCGCAGCCTTGCAGTCGATACGAATTCCTGCCGGGGTCACGGGTATTGGCAGCTATGCCTTTGCCGCTTGCTCTTCGCTGACGGATATTCAGTTCGATAATATGGCCGGCAGTTTGCAGCTGGGCGCCTGTGCCTTTATTGACTGCAAGGCGCTGACCGCTGCGCAGTTCCCGGTGGGCACCGGCTTTGGTCAGTACGCGGTTGGGTACCAGGACGAGGACGGCCGCCCCATGCCTGCCTTTACTCTGCGGGGACTGACCGGCACCACTGCCCAGTATTATGCGGAGGCAGCGGCACAGATTACCTTTGATCCGGCGCTGGAGCTGACCCAAGGCACCACCTTTGGCAACACATTTCAATCCTACAGCGGTACAGATTGGTATCGCTATACCCCTACTGCTACCGGTACTTACCATTTTTACTCCATGGGCAGTGTGGACACGGTGGTGCGCCTATGCGACGGCAGCAAGGCGGACCTGGGGCAAGGCAGCGACGACCGTTCCCTTTATGATCTGAATTTTGATCTCACCTGTACTTTGCAGGCAGGGGAGACCTATTATTTTCAAGTGACCAATAACCACAGCCTGGGGGCATATACGGCGTATCTGTATCCGGGTAAAGTGATCGGCTTTTCTGCCGCATTCCCGGCAGACCAGGTGACCCTGCCGCTGACAGAGGAAAACTATAACGGCCATGTCTTTTCTTTGACGGACGATCAGGTTGCCCATCACTGGACAGAGGGTACATACACCGCCACTCTGACCTGGGGTGACCAAACGGCTGCTGTGCCGGTGCATGTACACACCCATGTGTATACCGCCCAACGCACAGAACCCACTTGCGTGGCAGACGGCCAAATCCTTTACACCTGCACTTGCGGTGACAGCTATACCACCCCGATTGCCAAGCTGGGGCATACGGCGCCTGCTACCCACCGAGTTGAGCCCACATGCACCCTGCCGGGTTATACTTATGATTATTGCACCCGGTGCAGAGCGCATTTGTCCGACACCGTCAGTACCCCGGCGTTGGGGCACGATTATACCGCCGTGGTGATCCCGCCGACTGCAACGGAGGAGGGCTACACCCGCTACACCTGCCGGCGCTGCGGCAGCAGCTATGATGGGAATTATCAACCGGCGCTTAGCTACACCGTTACCGGGCGTGCGGTGGCAATGGAGAGCCTGGACGGCAGTCACCCCCACAATTATCTGCTGGTGGGCACGACGATAGAGTTGGGCGATGAGAGCGTGCAAACCGGCGAGGACGGCAAATTTTCTATTGCCGTGGCGCCGGGTACTTATACCTTGACCGTGGGGGCAGATTTTTACTTGTGCCGCCAGGTGCAGGTAACGGTCACTACACAGAGCGTAGACTTGGGCGATGTGCCGGTGATGACCTATGATTTGACCGGCGATGGGTATGTGAACGCCCGGGATCTGGTGACTTTACAGCAGTACGCAGCCGACATTGACCGGGGTGAGGGCGCGTATGAGCGGTTGCTGGATTTTAACGGAGACGGGCGAATTACCGCTGCGGATATGGACGGCGCTGCCGGTTTTATCGGTGCCGGCAAGCTGGACGAAAGCATTTACGTTTAACAGAGAAAACCAACCTGTGGAATCACGGGTTGGTTTTTGTATTTTTCTATTGAAAAAGCACCGCATATAGCGTATAATAGCCGTAATATAAACGAAAAAATACTTGCCATACCCGGTGCCGCACCCGGTGCGCCACCACAAACGGAGGACAGTTTTATGAAAAAAGTTGCAGTCATTATGGGCTCGGACAGCGATCTGCCGGTGGTGGCACCGGCCATTAAGCAGCTGCGGGAGCTGAGCATTGAGACAGAGGTGCATGTAATGAGCGCCCACCGTACCCCCAAGGAGGCTATGGCCTTTGCAGAGAGTGCCCGGGAGAACGGCTTTGGCGTGATCCTGGCAGCCGCCGGTATGGCGGCGCACCTGGGCGGTGTGCTGGCCGCTTCCACCACGCTGCCGGTGATTGGCATTCCGTGCAGCGCCAAGGTGCTGGACGGTATGGACGCCATGCTGGCTACGGTGATGATGCCCCCGGGTATTCCGGTGGCTACCGTTGGGGTCAATGCGGCTAAGAACGCAGCGCTGCTGGCAGCGGAAATTCTGGCTGTGGGCAATGACGACTTAATGGACAAACTGGTGCAAATGCGGGCGGATATGGCCGCTGCCGTGCGCCAAAAAGATACAGACCTGCAAAAGAAACTGGAGGAGATCTGAGTATGGAAAAGAGTTTTAGTGCAAGCTATGCGGCAGCCGGTGTAGATGTGACCGCCGGTTATGAGTCTGTGGAGCGGATCAAGGCCCATGTAAAGCGCACCACCGTGCCCGGCGTGCTGGGTGGGATCGGCGGCTTTGGCGGTATGTTTCAACTGCCGGTGAACGACTATAAAGAGCCGGTGCTGGTCAGCGGTACAGACGGTGTAGGCACCAAGCTGAAGATCGCCTTTTTAATGGATAAGCACGATACCGTAGGCATCGACTGTGTGGCTATGTGCGTCAACGATGTGGCTTGCTCCGGTGCCAAGCCCCTGTTCTTCCTGGATTATATTGCCTGCGGCAAAAACTTCCCGGAGAAGATTGAGCAGATCGTGGCCGGTGTGGCTGAGGGCTGTGTGCAGGCCGGCTGCGCTCTAGTTGGCGGCGAGACTGCGGAGATGCCCGGCTTTTATCCGGAGGACGAGTATGACCTGGCCGGGTTCTCTGTTGGCGTTGGCGAAAAGAGCAAGTTGGTCAGCGGTGAGGAGTTGCAAGCCGGAGACGCGCTTATCGGCGTGGCCTCCTCCGGCGTACATTCTAATGGCTTCTCTTTGGTGCGCAAGGTGTTTAACATTTCTTCCCAGCGGCTGCATGTGCAGGTGCCGGAGCTGGGCAAGAGCCTGGGCGAGGAGTTGCTGACACCCACCCGCATTTATGTAAAGCCCCTGCTGGCACTGATGGACAGCGTGCGGGTGCACGCCATCAGCCACATTACCGGCGGCGGTTTCTATGAGAATGTGCCCCGTATGCTGCAAGATGGTTTCACCGCTGTGATTGAGAAAGACAAGTGCTTTAAGAAGCCTATTTTTGACCTGATCGCCAAAGAAGGCAACATTCCGGAGCGGGATATGTATAATACCTTTAATATGGGCACCGGTTTGGTGATTGCCGTAGACGCCACAAAGGCGGACGAGGCCGTGCGGATCCTGCAACAGGCAGGGGAGCAGGCTGCAATCATCGGCCAGATCAAGTCCGGCGAGAAAGGCGTGGAGCTGGTATGAAGCGCATTGTCGTGTTAGTTTCCGGTGGAGGCACCAATTTGCAGGCTTTGCTGGACGCCCAAGACAGGGGAGAGATCCCCGGAGGGCAAATTACCTGTGTGATCGCTTCCAAGCCCGGCGTGTATGCGCTGGAGCGAGCTGCGGCGCACGGTATTCCCGGTAAGGTTTTGGAGCGCAAGGCGTACCCGGATGTACATGCTTACTCTGCTGCCATGCGGGACCTGCTGCTGGCGGAGCAGGCTGATCTGGTTGTGTATGCCGGGTTCCTGACCATTCTCGATGAACAGGTGGTAGACGCTTTCCCCGGCAAAATGATGAATATTCACCCGGCGTTGATCCCATCTTTTTGTGGCAAGGGCTATTATGGGCTCCATGTGCATGAGGCGGTGCTGCAAAGCGGAGTCAAGCTGACCGGCGCTACGGTGCACTTTGTGACTGCCGACTGCGACGCCGGCCCCATCATCGCCCAAAAGGCGGTGCCGGTGCTGGAGGGGGACACCCCGGAGGTTTTGCAGCGACGGGTGATGGAGCAGTGCGAATGGCAGCTGCTGCCTCAGGCGGTGGCACTCTTTTGCCAAGATAAAATTCAGATTACGGGCAACAAGACCCGTATTTTAGATTGAGGTATAGTGTGAAAAATCACACTATACAGATTATATTGCCCTCAAAATTTGCCTTTGGCATAATTTTGAGATGGCTGTAATCACCATGAACGCCTTGTCAGGCTACAGCAAGGTGTTGATGTTTTTAATGAACGGTATGTAGCCTGAAAGGCTATGGTGATTATTATGGAGATACAACAGCTTTCAACCCTGCTGTCAGGCAACAGCTATCCCGGCCGTGGGATCGTGTTGGGTCGCAGCAAGGACGGGAAAACGGCAATGATCGCCTATTTTATTATGGGGCGCAGCGTCAATTCCCGCAACCGTGTGTTTGAGGAGAACGACCGTGGTGGCATTCGCACCAAGGCTTTTGATGAGAGCAAGATGGAGGATCCGTCTTTGATCATTTACAACCCGGTGCTGTGCTTGGACGGCAAGACCATTGTCACCAACGGTGACCAGACGGATACCATCTATGACTTTATGGCAAAGGGCAAGTGCTATCGCCACGCGCTGCTTACCCGGGAGTTTGAGCCGGATGCGCCCAACTACACCCCCAGAATCAGCGGCGTTGTCAAGCCAAACGGCGACTACAACCTGTCCATCTTAAAGTCCAATATGGGTCGGGGTGACTCCTGCCTGCGTTATTTCTTTGAGTATGCAGCGGTGCCCGGTCTGGGCCATTTGATCCACACCTATAAAGGCGACGGCGATCCGATCCCGTCCTTTGAAGGCGAGCCGGTGCCGGTGGAGATGGACGGCGACCTGGACAGCTTTACGCAAATGATTTGGGACAGCCTGAACGAGGACAACAAAGTTTCCCTCTTTACCCGTTTTATTGATTTGGAGAGCGGTAAGGCAGAGAGTCGGATTATCAATAAAAACAAATAAAATACAGAAAATACAGGAGAATTGGCGGCAAAACGGCAGTTCTCCTAAAAGTCTTTTTTGGAGGTCAAAGAATATGACGGTTTTGGTGGTAGGCGGCGGTGGCCGCGAGCACGCATTGGTGCGCAAGATCAAAGAGTCACCCAGAGTGGACAGTGTGCATTGCTGCCCGGGCAATGGGGGCATTGCCTATGATGCGGTGTGCCACGATGTGGCGGCGATGGATATAGACGGCGTCGTGGCGCTGGCAAAGGAGATTCAGGCAGACCTGGTGGTAGTGGCCCCGGACGATCCGCTGGTGGCCGGTATGGTAGATGCCCTGAACGCGGCGGGCTTTGCCACTTTTGGCCCCCGAGCCAACGCGGCTATCATTGAAGGCTCCAAGGTATTCTCCAAGGATCTGATGCAAAAGTACCATATTCCCACCGCCGAGTATCGGGTATTTGACGATCCCCGGGCGGCCATTGAATACATTACGGAGAAAAACGAATTCCCCACTGTCATTAAGGCAGACGGTCTGGCTTTGGGCAAGGGCGTGCTGATTCCGGAAACTTTGGAAGAAGCGGTGGCCGGTGTTAAGGAAATTATGGAGGACAAGGTATTCGGTGCCTCCGGCAATCATATTGTGGTGGAGGAGTTCCTTACCGGACCGGAAGTGTCTGTGCTGGCCTTTACCGACGGCAAGTGCGTGCGGCCCATGGTGTCCTCTATGGATCACAAGCGAGCACTGGACGGCGACAAGGGGCTGAATACCGGCGGTATGGGCACCGTGTCCCCCAACCCGTATTATACGGAAGCAGTGGCGCAGCAATGTATGGACACCATCTTCCTGCCCACCATTGCGGCTATGAATGCCGAAGGGCGCACTTTCCAAGGCTGCCTCTACTTTGGTTTGATGCTTACCCCCAAGGGCCCCAAGGTGATTGAATACAACTGCCGTTTCGGCGACCCGGAGACCCAGGTGGTGCTGCCACGGCTGGAAACGGATATTATAGATATTTTTGACGCCATTAACGCCGGTACGCTGGCGCAGCTGGACATTCGGTGGAGTGATAAAGCCTGCGCCTGTGTAATTTTGGCCAGCGGCGGTTATCCCAAGTCTTACCCCAAGGGGCTGGAGATCACCGGTCTGACCGATGGGCAGCGAGCGGGAGTTACCGTGTACCATGCCGGTACAGCGCAAAAGGAAGGCAAGCTGGTGACTGCCGGCGGGCGGGTGCTGGGCATTACCGCCTTGGGTGACAATTTGCAGGCGGCGCTGGATACCGCCTATGCCGCTGCACGGGAAGTGCACTTTGACGGTGTGCATTACAGAAAAGACATTGGAGCCCGCGCATTGGCTGCCGGCAAATGTGAATAGGCTATGAATTTTACAAATTGTTATTGACAATTATACAGCCTGTGATATAATAGACACGTTACACACTTTGTATAATTTTTAATCGAAGAGGCGAAATTATGGCAACTGTTAAAAAGAGTAAAAAACGAATTATCGTTCCCATCGCCATCGTGTTGGTGATCGCCATTATCGTGACCAGTATCTTTATTGTGCGCAAGGTCAACGGCGGCGAGCAGGTGACCCTGCACACCATCTCTACCGGCGATATTTACGAGACGGTTAGCGCTACCGGCGATGTGACCGCAGGCGCCAGCCGTACATACAAGGTTGGCACTGTGGCAACTGTAAAAGAAGTGTTTGTCCAAAAGGGCGACAAGGTCAAAGAGGGCGACAAACTGGCTACCTTTGATACCTCTAATGTGGACGCCCAGATCTCCAAATTGCAGGGGACTTATACGGACGCTAAGAAGGCGTACAACACCGCTCGCAGCAATCAGACTGCCGCTAAGTCGAATTTGGCAGCGGTCAATAAGCAGATCAACACGCTGGAAAAGCAGATTGCCAAGCTGCAGAAGCGTGCCAATACCACTACCTCAAAGAAGAAGACCACAACGAAAAAGCACCGCACCACGCTGCCGACCACAGTTTCCACAACGCGGGTGACTACCACCAAAGCAACCACCGCTAAGGCCGCTACCTATACGGTAAAGGCAACGGTGCTGGCTGGCCAGGAGAGCTACGGTACCGTGCAGGTGGGTAATAATACCGCCGGTTCTACCAGTGCAGGTAAGTATGACGAGGGTGCAGATGTGGTGATCAAGGCTGTTCCTGCTAAGGATTACAGCTTCTCCGGTTGGTACGATGCCAACGGCACGAAATTGAAGTCCTCCAAGCAGGTGACTGTTCAGGTGCGTGGTAACGTGCAGTATATTGCGCAGTTTGAGAAGACCAGCACCACCGGTGCGCTCGCGGATCTGTCCGATACTTTGGCCGAGATTGCCGATAATATTCGCGATATGACCAATGATGTGGATACCATGATGCAGATCATGAAGACCACAGCGGACGCCATCAGCAAGGCGTTGGATAGAAATATTACCGATTCCAACGCCATCGCCAACGCGGTGGAAAAGGCCATTCGTGACGCCATCAGCGACGGATTGATTAACGAGGACAATCTGAAAGTAATGGGCGATGTGCTGGCAAAGAGCATTGCGCAGGCTGTAAAGGAAATTGACTGGAAGAGCGTTGCAAAAGACCTGACCAGTACGACGGATATACAGTTGACCACTAAGCAGCTGCAATTGGCTGCCCTGTATGCGCAGTCCAAAATGTATGCGGTAGAGGCTTCCGACACCGCTGTCAGCGCACAAAAGAGCGTAATGGAGGGTGCAGAGAGTGCCCTGACCGCTTTGCAGGACGCAAACAAGGATTTGCAGGCCGGTTGGACCGCTTCTTTTGACGGTACCATCACCACCTGCGATTTGGTAGCAGGGGAGCAGACCTCCCTGGTCAATGACGGCATTGTGCTGGAGAATATGAACACCATGGTCGTGACCATCAGCCTGAGTGAGTACGATAACCATCGGGTGAAGGTGGGTATGCCCTGCACCATTACCACCGCTTACGGTAAGTATGAGGGCGAGGTGACTGCCAAGGCGCCTACCGCCACCGGCGGGTCTACCGGCTCCATCTTGGACAATGTAGGTTCCATGGCCGGTATCAGCGGTCTGTCCAGCCTAACCAGCTCCGGTGCAGGCGTGGAGTGTACGGTAGAAGTGAAACACCCGGACGAGAACATTATCATCGGTTTTGAAGCCAATGTGGTGATTAGCACCGGTGAGTACCTGGGCGTTGTAACCGTGCCCACCGGCTCGATTGTACTGGATAAGACCGGCACCTATGTGTACCTCTACAACGAGGAGAAAAAGACGGTCACCAAGACTGCCATTACCACCGGCGCCATGTCGGACAGCGCCTACCAGGTAACCGACGGCCTGAAAGCCGGGGACAAGATCGTTGCCGCACCATCCACTACCTATAAGGAAGACTCCTTTAAGGTTAAGGTGGTTGACAAACTGAGTACAACAAAATAAGGAGCACTTTTTGTGAACATTTCAGAAAGCTTTAAAATCGCTGTCAAAGCCATAAAGGCGAACTGGATGCGCT
>ERZ1032445.460-NODE-460-length-10459-cov-7.056324_pt1 | contig 10459 bp, 7 predicted proteins | sample MGYA00518161_ERZ1032445 | MGnify/ENA primary metagenome ERZ1032445 (study PRJEB33719, sample SAMN04261326) | wastewater metagenome | biome: periurban shantytown; feature: human; material: feces | host: Homo sapiens | place: Peru: Lima | collected 2013-01-24 ...
ACATTCTGATCGGATTCCAGCGACTTGGCGCCGATGCTCATGCCCCTAAGGCTACGTTCTGCCATATTGGTGATTCCTCCTTATGTACTGTATCCACAGTACGAAACAGTTCGGACGATTGATATATTCCATTCGAAAGCTATTCGATGCCGCTATACGCCACAACGCCGCGATTGACAAGCTCCGCAGCTTCACGCGCGCGGCTGGCGAGCGAAGCCCCATCCTTGCCCAGATACGGCTCCGCGACTGCGATCTGCTGCAGCATGTCGGACAATCGCTTGGCATTGCGTACAAAATCGCCGCCGGTTAACTCCGTGCCACGAAGCACTTCGGAGAGACTACGGCCATCAGCCCACTCGTACATAATGTCGAGAATGCCGAAATCGATACCCGGCAGAGGGTTCATTCCATGAGCTTCGCAACAGTCGCTGACCTCGGCGTGAATGGTTTTCAGCTCACGCGCGGCAACGGCAATTGGGCCATGCATCGAACCGGGGTAATACCGTGGCTCTCCCCCGCTACCCCGCCTCGCCTCATATACCAGCGACGACAATACCGCAGCCAGCCCCGCCGGGGGCAGCAAGTCGAATACGCCGGCTTGAATAGCCTGAGCAAGCACCACGTCCTGTTCGCTATATAGGCGTCGAAGCAACTGGCCATGTTCGGTCAATATGACATCATGCTGATCCTGCCCGCTGAGATAGCCAAGTTCAGTCAGTACATCACAGATGCGATCGAACTGGCGTGCCACGGATCCGGTGCGCGAATCATAGCGATTCCTCACATGCTCAAGCTCACGCATCTCACGAGCCCAGCGATGCCCCCAGCGTAGATGGCGTTGCAAATCCGGACATTGCTTGCAGGGATGCTGCTGCTCCAAAGTCCGTAGCTTGCTGATTTTGCGGTCAAGCGCACGGAACGCTTCGGAACGATCCGCATCGGTACGGAACAGCTGATGCTTGAGACGATTCCGCTCGTTTTTCTCCGCGGAACTGAGATTCATGCGGATGGTCATGAACTCCTTGAAATCGCCATGCTCGCAGACAAACGCCTGTTCGTAGCCTTTCAGCGCTTGTTCAAGCGACGCCATCTGGGATTCCAGCTGCCATGCGGAAGCGTTTGCCTCCCACTGCGCGAAGGAATGGTCAAGCGTGGTTCGCGCTGTCGCATAATCGCTGGAATTCAGCAGATTTACCGCCATGTTGAATGTCGGATGGAAGCTGGAATGCAATGGGTACACTCGTTTACTGGATAATGCGGCGGCGGTCGCCGGCACAAACCCCCTATGGTCGACCACTACGGCATGGCCGATAGTATCGATACCACGTCTGCCGGCCCGACCGGTCAACTGGGTGAATTCGCCTGGAGTCAGCGGCACGTGCCCAGTGCCATCATATTTCTCAAGCTTTTCGACAACCACGCATCGTGCCGGCATATTGATGCCCAAAGCCAGGGTCTCTGTGGCGAACACCATTTTGACCAGGCCCTCTTCGAACAAACGCTCTACGATTTGCCGGAACAGGGCGACCATGCCGGCATGATGCGAGGCAAACCCTTCTTCCAGTGCGAAACGAAATCGTGAAAAGCCCAGTGTTTTCAAATCATCCTGGCTAAGCTGCCCTTCCACCATCTCATCCACGATCCGGCGGATGTGATGCGCCTCATCATCGGAGGTAAGCTCCAAGCCCGCGTTGATGCATTGCTCAACAGCCTGGTCACAGCCATTGCGGGAGAAAATGAAATAGATACCGGGAAGCATATCCAGGTAGTTCAACTCATCGACCACAGCCCAACGTCGAGGGGTATGCCGTTCGGGCTTATACGACGGCGAGGAGCCTCTCCCCCTGTCGCCGCCGGCATGGCCACGCCGCTTGAACTTGCCGCTACGCTCTTCGCCACGTCTGCGTGATGCCTGATGATCCAGCTGGCTGAGTCGACGGGCGAGTTCGGTGTTTACTACAGATGTTTGTGCGCCTGAATCATCACGTCGATACAAATCGATGATTTCCGGTTCCGTGCGATCGTTCTGCTGAAGCATGACATGCTGTTCCAGCGGAACAGGCCGTTTTTCGGACACGATCAACTTCGTCTCCCCACGCACCGAGGATATCCAATGGCCGAAATCCTCTACATTCGACACCGTTGCCGACAACGCCACAATGCGTACCCGCTGCGGAAGATGAATAATGACCTCTTCCCATACCGGGCCACGGAACCGGTCGGCCAGATAGTGCACTTCGTCGAGAATGACATACCGCAATGCGTCCAAGGTGGTTGAATGCTCATACAGCATGTTGCGCAGCACCTCAGTGGTCATCACCACGATATCCGCTTCGGAATTGATGGAGATGTCACCGGTGAGCAGTCCGACCTTATCCTCGCCGTACGCGTTGACCAGGTCATGATACTTCTGGTTGCTTAATGCTTTGATCGGCGTGGTGTAGAACGCCTTGACATTATGCTGTTGCGCGAGAAAGACCGCGAAATCGGCTATAACGGTTTTCCCTGCACCTGTCGGCGCGGCTACGAGCACATTATCGCCCTGTTCCAAAGCCTGATTGGCTTTGGACTGGAAGGAATCAAGTTCGAAAGGCAACGTTCGTTCGAACTGCGCCGCAATACTGGCGTCGTGACGTTGGCGTTGCTTGAATGCAGCATAACGCTCGGACGGCGAAGACTGTTCGTTATCCGAGCGATGGTGATGATGTCGACTCATGTAGTGTTTACTCGTCCGTTTCGTTAATGAAATCAGGAACCTTGATGCGCTCTCGATCCCAGCGTTGCCATACCTTCATGTGGCGTTCATGTTTGGCCTTGTCACGCTGCGCAACCTTCAACTGCGCAGCCTCGTAATGCTCAAGCGAGACCGCAAGAGGCTGCGTGAAAAATGGCGCTTCAGACGCACTGGCCTCAACAGGTTCTCCCATGCGCGCAATGCGATTGCCTACTTGCGATGCGGTATTGGAAACCGTCTGTAGAGCTGCGAAACCACGGCGCAGCGCGTATATGCCCCCGACGACGATCATCGCCGCCATGAACAATGCGAGAATCAGCCAAACCCACCAAGGCATGATATTCCCCAATCAGTCCTCGGTACGTTGCACAACGCTGAGCTCGCGCTGTGCGCGTGCGATGATCATTGTCCGCAACGTTTCGGGGCCGACTGCAACCAAATGGCGCGCATGAGCGATGCAGAAGGCGACGAACCAGGAATCCGACGACACGATGAGGTTGACCTTCTCCCCCTTGCCACAGGGCTCCACCGTGGCATCAGGAAGATTCTGAGTGAACGGCATGTCCTTGGCGTCGGTGACGAAACTGGTAGCCGTACCGTTGTCGAAACTCCACTTGCGCAACTCACTCAGCGGCATGTCGGGAATGTCGAGCTTACAGGTGGGTTCGACGATCTTGGCCTGTTCGATGCGTGCGATATGAAGCACCTGCCAGGTGCGAGGCTTGCCGTTCGCCTTGTTGATAGCGGCATTTTTCAACACAATATCCTGCTTGTCTTCGGGCGCGGCCTTAGCCACATCCGTCCACAGCGCAACATTGTAGATGCCCTCGTCCGCATAGATCTTCACCGGTTTGACCAAACGCCGACGAGTGCTTCCGGCACCATCGGTGTACTGCATATCCAGCAACGATCCGGAATCAATCGCGCGTTTGACAATGCCGAAACTATGCGGTTCCAATTCGTAACCGGTAAGACTGAGCCACGGGGTCTGTCCAGGCTTGACATGCTGATGCAGGCGCTGATACAGATCCTCCGCCTGGGTACGCTGCTCATTGGGCAGCAGCGGCGAATGCGCCAGATAGCTCACGGAAGCGGTGAGCATGCTCAAGTACTGTGGCGAGATACCGGCAAGACGTTCCAAGCCAAGAGAATTCGTAGCCGAAACAATACCTTCCGCATCCAGCAACGACCAGTCGATGTCGAAGAACTGGCTACCAGCCATTTCCCCATCATCGGAAACGGTGGTCAGAGTATTGATGTCCTTACGAATGACATTAACGGATTTCTTCTGCTCTTCGGAAGTCCTCGGCCTGCCGATGAATCTGTCGGCCAATTCCTCAAGCGTGAATTCCTCGCCAAGATGCGCGGAGAGGAAAAGCATCAGGCGCAACCGACGATCGACTTCGCTACCGGTCTGGAAGGACTGCTTGCGAGCATGGCCATTGGTCGGTTCGGAATCATCGATGACGTTATTCGTCTCAACGTCCCTCTGCGAGTTGGCGTTCTTCTCGTATTCTTCGATGGGCTGAAGATTCTCAGCGGCCTTCAAACGACGGTGGAAGGCATCAACCGCCTCCTGCGGGCTGACAATGGTGGCGCCTGGATGTTCGAGCACATACGTAGCCAAATCATCGGAGTCGGTGTATGCAACGTTAATATGCTCTCCGTCCACATCGATGGTGGCCGCAAAACGACGTGAATCAATGACCTTAACCAGCGCGTCTGGAATGGTCTGGGTACCAAGGCCCGGCGCGATGGAATCAAGCCCCAATCCGGGAATCGGCGTCTGCGGCACACGCGGTGCGGTACGAGAGATGCGGCTGGTGTCTTGATGCTGCTCGGATTCGCTGGACATGGACATTGAGCGAGCCAGATAATTAGCCGCTGCCAATACAGGCATATCCTCGGGCTTGAAACAGAGCCTGACACGGGGCTCGTCACCAAGCTGCAAGCGGTACGATGCGAAGTCCTGCCCTTCGGATTTCGACGAATACTCGGGCTGGCGGGATTCGATGGCAATGCCCATGGCTGCAAGCTTGGCACGGTCACGTTGGAACTGCTTGGCAAATGCGGCCTTCGCGGCCTGATCCGCCAATTCTCCGTATGAGTCGGCGTATGCCTTTACACGCTGGGCAATTTGCCGTGAAGTGAGCCACTGCGGAAACGCAGATGACAATACCGCTAGTACATCAAGCTCATGCTTGCCCCACTTGTCAGAGAAACGTCGCCTTCCGCTTGTGCCTTCTGCCATTAGTCCTCACGTATCGCTAAAGTTTTCAACAGCGTGCGCTGTTGCGCACCTCTTTTATATTACGGCTTTTTTTACAGAATGGTTGTCTTTTCCCTAAAAAAGGGTGACTTTTTATTCCGCTCATATCCAATTATCGGGTTCCACCCCCTGAGGGCCGACATATTCGCCGTTCGGCACATAACAAGGCACCCCCTCATCGCTGAGTTTTGCATCAGCGAACATGGCGACATCCCTACCGAACGTCCAATCCCCCTCGATGGTGACGGAATTGGCTGCGGCCAGCGAAGGCACCGAATATGGGAATCGTTCATCGAAATCATGGATGTTCTTGTAGTAACGCGGGTCGAGTTTGACACTCGGGAAAATATAGTTGCCGTCCTCCATCTCATATGAATCCGTCAGATGGAAGCGATCGGACCTCATGATGAACAGATCGTCGGTGGTTTTGACCGGTAGGAAACGCATACGATCGACCTGAACGCAGATTGCGCCTTCGAATAGGCTGATCGCCGCACCCATGGCGGTTTCCAGCTGAACCACCGGCGTGCTGGAAGAATCGGTGGGATCCACCGTCTTCATATTGCGAATGACTGGTAACGGAAGCACGCCGTTGTATTCGGCGAGCTTTTCCTTCAGCGCGTCGATACGCACCCAAATCGAGTTCGTGTTGAAATACGGGTGCTTATCGATGTTCTGCGCATCGGCCTTGTCGTCATCATGCACCTGGCTCATCTCGCGCAGCAGCAGACGCCCCGTCGCCTTGTCACGGACGATGTGGCCGCCTTTGCGATCGGCATAGGTGCGAGTGGCCACTTCGACCATGAATGGTGCGCCGGTGTTTTCGAAATGCTGAGCCAGCGTGCGTGACGGACGTGCACCGAGATTGTCGGAATTGGAAATGAACAGGTATTTGAAACCATGCTCCTGAAGGGTGTCGAGCAGACCGGATTCCCAGATGGTGGAGAACAGATCGCCATGACCAGGCGGACACCATTCCAGGTCGGGGTTGGAGGGGAACGATACGGGCGCGCCGGTGGCAAGATCGATCTTCGGCTCCACATGCTGGATGATCTCAGTGGGAATGCCGGTCTGATGGAACTTCCTATTGGCGTGGATGACCTTCATGGTGTCTTCCGACGTGCGGAAAGAGTTCATCAAGGTCATCGGCAGCTCCACACCGAGCCGCTGGCGAGTGGTGATGACCTGGCCGAGGATAATGTCGATGAAGCGCATCTGACGAGCCTTATGGCGGCGCACCGGCAGCAGCGATTTCGCACAATCAAGACCCATGGAGGTGCCGAGGCCACCGTTGAGTTTGAGGAATGCGGTCTTGGCGAATGCATTGACCGCCTCATCATGGTCGATGGTCTCATAGACGTCATGGAAGCTGGGCACGTCGGTCAACGGCTCCACATCGGACTCACGAATCCAAGTGGAACCCTCATCGGCCTTCCACACGTCATAAAGACGATGGAACTGGCTGATCGCAGTTTCGCTCATGTCATGTTCGCGCATCTTCGCCGCAAACTGGTCGAACTGATCCGGCATGGAAGCTTTCCTCCCCTATCTGTGCATGAATTGAAATGGCATGTAGCGCTCAAACCATGCGAAATTGAATTATCTGTTATCTTGTCTGTTTCGTCGGCACTGCTGTTTCCACTGTCTATTCCCTGACCGAATAGTCTTTTCCGTACATGCCGATCTTCTGTTTCGTACCTTACTCCATGCCAAGGTGGGCTTGCAAGTTGCAAGATCACTTTGACATGGCGATCATTACGTGGACCTGTGGGCGAGCTGCGCCAGTAGACGCACCAGTCAGTATCCTCGCCAAGTGGACGGATGACACTGTCAACTGGGATGTTTCCGAACGGCATGCCTTACACGCCGCGGCCGTCGCGGTCGCGATGGCCGCGCGCGCCAAGCGCTTCATGCTGAAATGGTGCAGAACCATGCGGTTTTATCCTTTCGACTCTCACAACCGCCCGACCCTCGGACGGCGTTCGTTGGTCGGTGTCTATGCGGGCAGGACGCATCCGATAGGTCATGTGTGATATGGTGCCGCTTGTGAAAGAGAAGAACGAAGACGAACGCATATGCTCGCTGGACGGACTGAGGGGGCTCGCGGCCCTGGCCGTGGTCGCCTTCCACTACACTGGCGGCGGCCTGCACCGGCTGTTGCCGGGCGGGCAGTTCGTCACCCTGTTCTTCATCCTGAGCGGGCTCGTGCTCTCCATCGCCCCGCTGCGCGTCGGGACCGGCTCATACGACTGGCCGCGCTACCAGCTGCGCCGCATTGTCAGGCTCGCCGTCCCCACCTGCTCCGCCGTCGGGGCCTGCTGCATCGTCTCCACCGTCACCGTGCGCACGGGCTGGGAGGCACCGGGGTATGCGGCCATGTTCGCCGCGTCCCCGCCGTCCGAATGGTTGCATGACCTGCTCACCCAATTGGACATGCTGTCGATGACCACGGCTGGCTCCAGGGTCGACGGGAGCGTGCTGGCGATGGTGGATCTGCCGTCGTGGAGCATGTGCTGGGAGCTGCTGTTCAGTCTCGCGCTCCCCATATACGTCGTCATCGCCACGGACATGCGGATCGTGGCGCCCGTCGTGCTCGCGTGCGTACTGGTCGCGGAATGGGCGCAGTGGCCGCCGTTGCGCCATATGGCCGTGTTCGCGCTGGGCGTGGCCCTGGCGAGGAGTCTTGTCGACAGGGGGCGGGAGTCGATGCGGAGCATCGTCGCCGTCCCCGCCGCGCTGTGCGGTGTCGTTCTGATCTGCCAGAGCGGTCTCGGCGTTCTGCCCGGCGTCGTCGCCCAGCCTCTGGCCGTGTGCGGATGCCTTCTGCTGGTGGCGGTCGCGCTCGCACGCAACGCGGTGTCGGATGCGCTCTCCACCGCGCCCGTCCGCTGGCTGGGACGCGTCTCCTTCAGCCTGTATCTGACTCATCTGCCCGTGCGCGACTGGCTCGTGCCATACATCCCCGTGCGAGGCGCGCTGCGCCCGGTACTGCTGATTCTGCTGTGCCTGCTGGTAGCGGAGGTGTTCCACCTTCTCGTGGAGCGCCCGGCGACCATGCTATCGAGAAGGCTGGGAAGATGACAGGACCCCGATAATGCGATGTGATCCGCTCGCCTTGTTGATGGAATAACTGACATACGTACGAAAATGTCTTCGAAACCATTCGACTGGTTTCGAAGACATTTTCGTGCAGGGAGTGCCCAAGGCATCATATTTAAAGGAATGGAACTCTGTCGAGAAGGTTTTCTACCACCAGTATTCCTTACCTTCATTGGAATCTGGAGTGTACTCGTCACGCCAATTTCCGTTTTCGTCATACCCGTAGGAACCATGGCCAGTGACCGTGGAGGGAATGTTAGGCCTCCCCGAGGATGCGCCGCCCGATGCGGCACCGTTTCCGTTCGATGTACTCCCGCCACCGTTGGACGATGCCGTCCCACCGACGGCACCCGCGACAGAGGAGCCCGCACTACCCGAATACGAGTATCCCTGACTACCGGAGTACGAGCCGGCCGAATACCCCAAACTGCCCGAATATGAGCCGTTTGCGCCCGACGATTGCGCGGCGGCTGCCTCCTGTTCGGCCCTGGCCTCCGCGTCGGCCTTCTCCTTCGCCCTCCTGGAGTCGTTCACGGCCTTCACGGCCTTCGTGATCGCCTGTTCGTCCCTGGCCCTGATGGCCTTGTCAAGGGTCTGGCGGGTCTTCTCGTCCTTCACCTTGCCCTTGGTGTCATTGAGCAGCTTCGTGGCGTCGGCCAGGGTCTTGTCGAGTTTCGACGCCTCGACGGCCTTCACGGCCGTGCGCAGCGTCCTCGCGTTCGCGTCGTAGGCGTCGGCCGCCCTGCGGATCGCGGTCGCGGCGTCCTCCACGTCAGTACGGCCGCCCGCGGTGCATGACGCGCCGCCGGTCGGCGTCTTCGCGCCCATGGCCCGCCTCAAAGCGTCCACGGTCTTCGCGTCCTTCACCTGGCTTGCCCGCACTGCGCCCGCGCCCGTCCTGGCGTCCTTGAGCAGCCGCTCCCACGTGGCGCGAGATGCCCTCAGTGTCTTCGCGGCCTGCGAGCAGTCGGCTCGCGCCTGCTCGTCCAGCCTGTCCTCATGCGCGCGCCACACGCCGTATCCGCCCGCGCACACCGCCACAACGGCCGCGACCGCCACGCCCATGACGATGGCACGCCTTTTCGTATCATTCCTCTCCACGACGCCAACCCCGGAGCCATCCGGCTCCGGGGTGGTATCGACGACGGGCTTGCCCATTGCCCCTTCTCCTTACATGTCTTTTCCGCTTCGCCTACTCCCCACAGTCTAACGCGCCCATGGGGCAGGTGTCGTATTCCAGTCGGTTTCCACTCATCCCGGGGATTCACCCGCCCAACGGCGGATGCTTACCCCGGCTTCATACACCCCCATCATGCGTCCGTTGTAGATGACTTTGTTTTAGCTTGTCGCTAGAGCGAAGTCATCTGCATGGCCTCGTTGCCAAGGCCAGCTCCAAGCCTCACGCGACTCTCGCCGCCGCTTGGTTCGCGTTTCGCCGGATGCCGCGTTGTCCCGCCTTTGGGGCGGGCATGTCTTACGCTTCCTCCACACGCGTTTAACGTCTCCGGGGCACTCCCGGCGACTTGGATATTGATGGCCGCGTTCAGGTCGCGGTCGATGACAAGTCCACACTTGCCGCAATGGTAGACGCGTTCGGACAGGGACAGCTTGGCTTTCACCGTCCCGCAGTTCGAGCAGGTCTTCGAGCTTGGATACCAGCGGTCGATGACGTGAAGCCTCGCGCCGGTGCGTGCGGTCTTGTAGGTCAGTAGGCGTCGGAACTCCGCGAACGCGGCGTCCTGAATCGATTGGGCGAGCCTGTGGTTTCCCGCCATGCCCGCCACGTTCAAGTCCTCGATGCCGATGTCCGCGTAGGTATGGGCGAGCATGGCGGTGGTCTTGTTGAGCGCGTCCGAACGCAGGTTCGCCACCCGTGCGTATAGTCGGGCGACCTGCGCTCTCGCCTTGCGGCGGCGGTTGGAGCCTTTCCGTTTGCGGCTCAGATTCCGTTGGGCCTTCTTCAGCCGTCTGAGGTTCGATTTGAGTGCGTGCGGGTTGCATATCACGGTGCCGTCCGACAATGTGGCGAGCTCCTTCACGCCCAGGTCGATGCCGACGCTCCCGCCTTGCGGCGGCGATGGAATCGGCAGGTCGGCGCGTTCGACGGTCAGGCTGGCCTGCCAGCGTCCACCACGCTTGGATACGCTCATGCGCAGCACCTTCGCGCCGTTCGCTCGCTTGGACACGTCCTCCATGCAGTGCACGCGGCCTATGGCTGGCCGGGCGGGTCCATGCGCCCCGTTCGGCGCGGCCATGCGACGACGAAGACGCGCAGACGGTGGTGCGGTGCGCCCACGTCCGCGGCCTCCATGCCGCGCCACACGGCGTCGTAGCCGAGGCTCGACAGGTCGGCGAGC
>ERZ1032445.463-NODE-463-length-10430-cov-24.860723_pt1 | contig 10430 bp, 6 predicted proteins | sample MGYA00518161_ERZ1032445 | MGnify/ENA primary metagenome ERZ1032445 (study PRJEB33719, sample SAMN04261326) | wastewater metagenome | biome: periurban shantytown; feature: human; material: feces | host: Homo sapiens | place: Peru: Lima | collected 2013-01-24 ...
AATAGTAAATCAATTTATAAATAGTTATCTTATGCTTACACTTAAACTTATCAGCGAAGAGACTGAACGTGTAATTAAAGGTCTTGAGAAAAAGCATTTTCCTAATGCCCGCGAGGCCGTAGAGAAAGTTTTGGAGTACGACAAGATTCGTCGTGAAGCCCAGCAGAAGCTGGACACCAACAAGCAGCAGGCCAACCAGTTTGCCAAGCAGATTGGTGCTCTGATGAAGGAAGGAAAGAAAGAGGAAGCCGAAGCCGCCAAGGCGCAGGTTGCCAATCTGAAAGCAGACGGCAAGGCCTTGGAGGAAATCATGGAGAAGGCTCAGCAAGATATGACCAATGTACTGCTCGAAATCCCTAACATACCTTGCGACGAGGTACCTGAGGGTAAGGATGCGGCAGACAACGTAGTGGTGAAGGAAGGCGGCGAGAAGCCTAACCTGAGTCCTGACGCACTCTGCCACTGGGACTTGCTGAAGAAGTACAACCTGGTAGACTTCGACCTGGGTGTGAAGATTACCGGTGCAGGCTTCCCTGTATATATCGGCAAGATGGCCCGCTTCCAGCGCGCTTTGGAGGCATTCTTCCTCGACGAGGCACGCAAGAGCGGATACTTGGAGATACAGCCTCCTTACGTTGTCAACGAGGCTTCGGGTCTGGGTACAGGTCAGCTGCCTGACAAGGAAGGCCAGATGTATCATGCCAACCTCGACAACCTGTTCCTCATCCCTACTGCTGAGGTTCCTGTCACCAACATCTTCCGCGATGTGATCCTCGACGAGAAGGATCTGCCTATCAAGCGTTGCGCTTACTCTGCTTGTTTCCGCCGCGAGGCTGGCAGCTACGGTAAGGATGTTCGTGGTCTGAACCGTCTGCATCAGTTTGACAAGGTAGAGATTGTACGCATCGACAAGCCTGGTCACTCTTACGAGTCATTGAAGGAAATGCTCGACCACGTAGAGGGCTTGCTCAAAAAGTTGGAGTTGCCTTATCACATCCTCCGTCTCTGCGGCGGCGATATGAGCTTCACCTCTTCTATCTGCTACGACTTCGAGACATGGAGTGCCGCCCAGCACCGCTGGTTGGAGGTTTCTTCAGTTTCCAACTTCGAGAGCTATCAGGCCAACCGTCTGCACTGCCGTTACCGCCATGCTGACGACAAGAAGATAGAGCTCTGCCACACCCTGAACGGTTCGGCTCTGGCTCTGCCACGCATCGTAGCCTCTATCCTGGAGAACAACCAGACTCCTGAGGGCATCCGCGTACCAAAGGTATTGGTACCATACTGCGGATTCGAGATGCTCGACGACAAGAACTTTGAATAAAAAGTTTCGTCATATTTCACAGACTCTCTGACCGGCAACGCTGCTGGCCAACAATATGAAGTACGAGGATAACATTGGTTGCAGAAATGCTGCCAACGTTATCCTTTTGCTTTTAAAATGAGTTGTCCCTTTCGAAAATTATTAGAGAAGTAAAGGGAAGTTAGAACTTGATAAAGCTCAACAGTCGAATACAAAAACATAAATAATAACCCAAATCAACTAAAAAACCCAAAGAAACAGAATGAACAAGATTATCAGAAAAATACAATATTCCGAGAAGGTTTATCGTTTCGACGTAGAGGCGCCTCTGATCGCCAAAAGCCGCAAGGCCGGTAACTTTGTCATCATCCGAGTAGATGCCAACAGTGAGCGAATGCCACTGACCATTGCTGATGCCGACATAGAGAAAGGCACCATCACACTGGTAGTACAGAAAGTGGGACTCTCCTCCACCAAGCTCTGCAACCTGAACGAGGGAGATGAGATCCACGACGTGGTAGGCCCCTTGGGCAACCCTACGCACATAGAGAACTTCGGAACAGTGCTCTGCGCCGGAGGCGGTGTGGGCGTGGCTCCTATGCTGCCTATCATCAAAGCCCTGAAAGCTGCCGGCAACCGGGTACTCTCGGTGATTGCCGGACGAAGCAAGGACCTCGTCATCATGGAAGATGAAGTACGTGCATCAAGCGACGAGCTGATCATCATGACCGACGACGGCAGCTATGGCGAAAAGGGTGTGGTAACTGTAGGAATGGAAAAACTCATCCAGCAGGAACACATCGACAAGGCCTTCGCCATCGGTCCTCCTATCATGATGAAATTCTGCTGTCTGCTGACACAGAAGTACAACCTGCCTACAGATGTATCGCTCAACACCATCATGGTGGACGGAACTGGTATGTGCGGTGCCTGCCGACTCACCATCGGTGGAAAGACCAAGTTTGTGTGCATCGACGGTCCTGAGTTTGACGGTGCCCTGGTTGACTGGGACGAGATGTTCAAGCGCATGGGAACCTTCAAGGACGTGGAACGCGAGGAGATGGAACACTTCGAGGAACATCTCGCCACAGTGGAAGCTGCCAAGAAGAAAGAGAGCACAGACGTGGCAATGGATGTGGAGCCTACCAACGAGAGCGTGGCAGAGTTGACCAACCGTGACGCAGAGTGGCGCAAGGCACTGCGTGCCTCCATGAAACCCAAGGAGCGTACAGCCATAGAGCGTGTGAAGATGCCTGAGCTCGACCCCGTATATCGTGCCACTACCCGTACTGAGGAGGTGAACATCGGTCTTACCAAGGAGATGGCTCTCACCGAGGCCAAGCGCTGTCTGGACTGTCCTAAACCTTCCTGTATGGAGGGATGCCCTGTAAACATCAACATTCCTTCGTTTGTCAAGAACATAGAGCGCGGTCAGTTCCTGGCTGCCGCCAAGGTACTGAAGAACACCTCTGCCCTGCCTGCTGTCTGCGGACGTGTATGTCCACAGGAGAAGCAGTGCGAGAGCCGTTGCGTGCACCTGAAGATGAACAAGCCTGCCGTAGCCATCGGTTATCTGGAGCGCTTTGCTGCCGACTATGAGCGCCAGAGCGGCAACATATCCATCCCAGAGAAGGAACCTGCCAACGGCATCAAGGTGGCTGTAGTGGGCTCGGGTCCTGCGGGTCTGAGCTTTGCTGGAGACATGGCAAAAAAGGGATTCGACGTCACTGTGTTCGAGGCACTGCACGAGATTGGCGGTGTGCTGAAATATGGTATTCCTGAGTTCCGTCTTCCCAACGCCATCGTGGATGTAGAGATAGAGAACCTGCAGAAGATGGGTGTGAAGTTTGTTGCCGACTGCATCGTGGGCAAGACCATCGGTGTGAAAGAACTGGAGGAGCAGGGCTTCAAGGGCATCTTCGTAGCTTCGGGAGCCGGTCTGCCCAACTTTATGAACATTCCTGGCGAGAATGCACTCAACATCATGTCGTCCAACGAGTATCTCACCCGTGTCAACCTGATGGACGCTGCCAATCCTCATACAGATACCCCTATCAACTTAGGCAAGAATGTAGTTGTGGTAGGTGGCGGCAACACAGCCATGGACAGCTGCCGTACAGCCAAGCGCTTAGGTGCCAACGTAACATTGGTTTACCGTCGCTCGGAAGCTGAGATGCCAGCCCGTCTGGAAGAGGTGAAGCATGCCAAGGAAGAAGGCATCACCTTCCTCACGCTGCATAATCCAAAGGAGTATGAGGCCGACGAGAAGGGAGCCGTAAAGTCTGTCATCCTCGACGTGATGCAGCTTGGCGAACCTGACGCAAGTGGCCGTCGCCGTCCTGAGGCTACTGGCGAGACCATCAAGCTGGAATGCGACCAGGTGATTGTGGCAGTGGGTGTGAGTCCTAACCCTCTCGTGCCTCAGAGCATCGAAGGTCTGGAGTTAGGCCGCAAGAACACCATTGCCGTCAACGAGCAAATGCAGAGCTCACAGCCAGCCATCTATGCCGGCGGTGACATTGTGCGTGGTGGTGCTACTGTTATCCTCGCCATGGGTGATGGCCGCAAGGCTGCTCTCAACATGGCACAGCAGCTGAAGCCAGAAGCATAACAGCAGGAAGAAAATACGATACTGAAACGAAAGTACAACAACTGATAAAAGAATAAAAAGGGCGATTGCCATTTCCTTTACGGATAATGAGCAATCGCCCTTTAACTTTTTCAACTTCCCCATTTGCGAAAGTTGAAACCTAAATTATTTCCAAGGATTCTCTGTTGGGTAAGGCAAGCTTGCTGGCTGGTTGTAAGCGATGTCCTTAATGCCCAAGAACTTGAAGGCCTCGAAGAGTGTCTTGCCTACATGAGAGAAGGCTACGGCACCATGATGAGGATAACCCTTCTGGATCAATACGTGACGATAGAAGCGACCCATCTCTGGAATAGCGAAGATACCGATACCACCGAAAGAACGTGTAGGAACATCGAGCACCTCGCCCTCAGCGATGTAAGAACGCAAGTTGCCCTCTGAGTCGCACTGCAGACGATAGAATGTGATGTCGCTGGCAGCAATGTCACCCTCCAAAGTACCACGGGTGAAGTCTGGCTTGCCACCATTCTCCAACAGACGGTTCTGGATGAGCTGATACTTGATGGCACGTGTAGAGCACATCTTGCACTGAGGTGTGTTGCCACAGTGGAAGCCCATGAAGGTATCTGTCAACTTATAGTCGTACTTGCCAACAATATCCTCATCGTAGATATACTGAGGAACAGAATTGTTGATGTCGAGCAATGTCACTGTATCATCAGAAGCACACATACCGATGTACTCAGAAAGAGCACCATAGATGTCGACCTCGCAGGCTACAGGGATGCCACGGCTTGCCAAACGGCTGTTGACATAGCATGGCTCGAAACCAAACTGGCTTGGGAATGCAGGCCAGCACTTGTCGGCAAAAGCTACATACTGGCGAGAGCCCTTGTGATTCTCAGCCCAGTCGAGCAATGTGAGCTCAAACTGTGCCATACGACGGCTCAGGTCAGGATAGTACTTACCCTCGCCCATCTCGGCTGCCATATCCTTGCAAACATCGTCGATACGTGGATCGTTCTCGTGCTCCTTGTAAGATACGAGCAAGTCAAGTTCTGAGTTCTCCTCTATCTCTACACCCAGTTCGTACAAGCCCTTGATAGGAGCGTTGCAAGCGAAGAAGTCCTGAGGACGTGGACCAAAGGTAATGATCTTCAAGCCCTTCAGACCGAGGATGACACGAGCTACAGGAACGAAGTCGGCAATCATCTTAGCCACTTCGGCTGCTGTACCTACTGGATACTCTGGGATATAACCCTTGAGATGACGCATACCCAGGTTGTAAGAGCAGTTGAGCATACCGCAGTAAGCATCACCACGACCATTGATCATGTCGCCATCACCCTCGGCAGCAGCAACAAACATGCAAGGACCATCAAAGTTCTTGGCAATGAGTGTCTCTGGTGTCTCAGGACCGAAGTTGCCAAGGAAGACCACCAAGGCATTGCAGCCCTGTTCCTTTACCTCAGCGATAGCCTTGAGCATATCTTTCTCATTCTCAACTGTAGTCTGGCAGTTGAAAATTTCTCCTTTGTATTCTTTTACGATGTTTTCACGGCGCTGAGTAGAAAGCGCGATAGGGAAACAGTCACGGCTTACGGCGATAATACCCAGCTTAACCTGTGGAATGTTAGAACTTACCATAATAGTATTGTTTTTGTATATTTATAAATTAGATTTGTTTGTTTAGTACATTCAATTAGTGTTCACAAAAATACAATATTTTTTTGTACCATGCAAATGTTTTAAGATTATTTATTCAAGTTTCTTCAAATACTCAGCGCACTTTTCGGCACAGCGTTCTCCGTCGACTCCTGCCGACACGATGCCACCTGCATATCCTGCGCCTTCACCACAGGGGAAGAGTCCCTGCAGACGTACATGCTGCAAGGTGTCGCGGTCGCGAAGAATACGGACGGGCGAAGAAGTACGGGTCTCCATGGCGATGAGCGTGGCCTCGTTGGTGAGGAAGCCATGCGCATTCTTGCCGAAGGTCTTGAAACCTTCCTGCAGACGCTTGCTCACAAAAGAGGGCATCCAGAAATGGAGCGGACTGCTGATAAGGCCAGGGGCATAACTGCTCTTGGGAAGGTCGTAGCTCAAACGGTTGTTCACAAAGTCGGCCATGCGCTGGGCTGGTGCCGTCTGCTTCATATTGCCCTGCTGCCAGCACTGCTTCTCTACGATTTGCTGGAAATGCATCATCGTGAGAGGTGAATCGGGACTCAGGACTTCCTCTTCTGCCGAGGATGAGAGAGAGGCATCTGACTGTAATATAGCCTGGTGTTCCTGGACAAAAGATGCCACATCCTCAGGATGGGTCTCTACCACCATGCCCGAATTGCTCCATGCCGTACCTCGGTTGCTTGGACTCATACCGTTGACCACAAGCTGCTGAGGTCCGGTAGCGGCAGGGATGACAAATCCACCGGGACACATACAGAAACTGTACACGCCACGTCCGTCTACCTGAGTTACGAAACTGTATTCTGCGGCAGGAAGATACTTGCCTCGTCCATTCTTGTTATGATACTGTATCTGGTCGATGAGATGAGCGGGATGCTCCAAACGCACACCCACAGCGATGCCTTTGGCCTCGATCTCAATCCTGGAGGCTGCGAGATAGCGATACACATCACGCGCACTGTGACCTGTAGCCAAGATGACTGGCCCCCGATAGGTTTCCTCGGCCCCCGTCTGCAGGTTGACAGCCTCGACACCTATCACCTTGTCGCCATCGATGATGAAGGAGGTCATCTTGGTTTGGAAATGCACCTCGCCCCCACACTGAAGGATGGTGTTGCGCATGTTTTCTATTACACGCGGCAGTTTGTCGGTTCCTATATGGGGATGGGCATCAGCCAGAATGTTGGTATTGGCTCCATGCTGGCAAAAGACATTCAGTATCTTGTCCACACTGCCGCGTTTCTTGCTGCGGGTATACAGCTTTCCATCGCTGTAGGCACCTGCTCCACCCTCACCAAAACAATAGTTGCTTTCGGCATCCACCTTCTGGGTCTTGGTAATATTGGAGAGGTCCTTCTTGCGCTCGCGTACGTCCTTGCCTCGTTCGAGCACCACTGGACGATAGCCCAACTCGATAAGTCGCAGGGAAGCAAAAAGACCGCCAGGTCCCTCGCCCACCACTACCACACGAGGGCGTGAGCTCACATCAGGATATTCGGTATGTATGTATTGGTCGTCCTGTGCGAACTCATTGATATAGGCACGCACCTTCAAATTCACGTAGATGGTACGCTGCCTGGCGTCGATGCTTCGCTTGAGCACCCTCACCTGGTTCAATGTCCGCACGTCTATTCCTTTCTCCTTGGATAGGTAACGCTTGATACCTTCCTCACTGGCTGCCTGTTCTGGCAGAATCCGGATTTGATATTCCTCTATCATTATTGTAATATTGATTGAACTTTCTATGCCTCCAACATATCAAAAGAGCCTATGACCTCAAGGGTATCGAGGTTGTACATAGTAAACTTGCCATCCTCGAGAGTGGCAAGTGTAGGGGGATTGCCTCCCTTGGGGAAGGTGATGCTGCCCGTATTGCAGATGGCCTTACCCTCGGCATTGCGCGAGAGCTCCCAGAGATGGCTGTGACCATAGATGATGGCATCATAAGGACCCTTGGGCATGTTCTCCTTATTATATATATGACCATGGGTGAGCAGATAGCGCTTTCCGCCATCCACCAAAAGGGCATAAGTCTCCATGATGGGGAAATCGAGCAACATCTGGTCTACCTCTGCATCACAGTTGCCTCGCACTGCAATGATCTTGTCTGCCAGGTTGTTGAGTCGCTCCACAATGCCCTTGGGGTCTATGCCCTCAGGTATGCGGTTGCGGGGTCCGTAGTTGATGATGTCGCCCAAGATGCACATCATGTCACACTTCTGCGCCTCGAAAAAGTCGAGAGCACGCTGCAAGGCTGGCAAACAGCCATGAATATCAGAAAATAATAGGTATTTCATCGTAGTCTATTTTTTATTTTGATTGCAAAGTTAATGATATTTTTCCAATTCTTTTTCTTTCCCCCTTATTTTTTTATCGCATCGTAGTCTTTTTTTCAGGGAAAGACTGTAAGGATGAAAGGCTACGAGGATGAAAGAGACTGAGGAAGAATGAACTGACAAGGAAGGATAAAAAGCAAAAGTCCATAGCCTAAGGGAAAAACCTTGAGCTATGGACTACTATATAAAACATCAGAATGCAACTATACTATACCAGTTCGGCATAGAGGTCGAACTCGTCGCTGGAGGTGATACGCACCTGATAGAACTGTCCCACACGCAGACGCTTGTCGGCTTTGATCAGCACCTCGGGGTCTACCTCGGGAGAGCAGAACTCGGAACGGGCAATATAGTAATCGCCTTCCTTCCTGTCGACGATGACCTTCATCTCCTGTCCTACCTTCTCTGCCTCGATCTCAGCACTGATGTCCTGCTGGAGAGCCATGAGCTGGTCGAGCCGTTTCTGCTTCACCTCCTGAGGCACATCGTCCTCATAATGATTGGCGCTGTAGGTTCCCTCTTCCTCAGAATAGGCGAAGGCACCCATACGCTCGAAGCGCGCCCAACGTACAAACTCCATCAGTTCGGCAAAATCTTCATCGGTCTCGCCAGGGAAGCCCACCATCAGTGTGGTGCGGATATGTATGCCCGGCACACGCTCCCGCAACTGCTTGATAAGCTCGATCGTCTCCTGCTTGCTGACATGGCGGCGCATACGGGTAAGCATATGGTCGCTGATATGCTGAAGGGCGATGTCAAGATAACTGCATACATTCTCCTTCTCGCGCATCACATCGAGCAAGTCCATGGGGAACTGGTTGGGATAAGCATAATGCAGACGTATCCACTTCACTCCAGGAATATCAGCCATATCACTGATCAGGTCGGTGATGTGATGCTTTCCGTCGAGGTCGATACCATAATAAGTCAGCTCCTGTGCTATGATCTGGAACTCCTTGACGCCCTCTGCCACCATATCACGAACCTCCTGAAGGATCTCCGCCTTAGGACGGCTTACATGTTTGCCGGTGATGATAGGGATGGCACAATAGGCACAATGACGGTCGCAGCCCTCGGCTATCTTGACATAAGCATAATGACGTGGAGTGGTGAGATGGCGATGACCGTCACAGGAAGGAACATCAGCCTTGCCCAACTCGCCCAACAACTGCTTGTAGTTGAACTTGCCGTAAAACTTATCGACCTCAGGAATCTCTTTCTCCAGCTCTTTCTGATAACGCTGCGAAAGACAGCCCATCACATAGAGCTTCTTCAACCGTCCCTCCTGCTTGCGCTGTACAAACTCAAGGATGGTATCGATGCTCTCCTGCTTGGCATCCTCAATAAAACCACAAGTGTTGATGACAGCTATCTCACCCTGCGGACGCTTAGTGTCGTGCACGCAATGATAGCCGTTGGCTTCAAATTGTTTCATCAGCAATTCGCTGTCCACCAAATTCTTGGAACAGCCCATGGTGATGATGTCTATCGTATTCTTTTTCACTTTCCTTTCTTAAACAAAGAGTCTACAAACTCTACCTTGTTGAACAACTGCAGGTCTTCCATTCCCTCACCCAGACCAATGTACTTCACTGGCACCTTGAGCTGGTCGGAAATACCTATCACCACACCACCCTTGGCTGTACCATCCAGTTTGGTAATGGCAAGCGAGGTAATGTTGGTAACAGCAGAGAACTGCTTGGCCTGCTCGAAAGCATTCTGACCCGTACTGCCATCGAGAACAAGCAATACCTCATCAGGAGCCTCGGGAAGAACCTTCTTCATCACATCCTTGATCTTCTTGAGCTCATTCATCAAGCCCACCTTGTTGTGAAGACGTCCTGCCGTATCGATGATAACGACATCAGCTCCATTGGCCTTGGCACTCTGCAAGGTGTCGAAAGCCACAGAAGCAGGGTCGGAACCCATCTGCTGCTTGACAACAGGCACACCCACACGCTCGCCCCAGATAGAGATCTGCTCCACCGCAGCAGCACGGAAGGTATCGGCAGCGCCTAAATAAACTTTCTTGCCAGCCTTCTTGAACTGGTAAGCCAACTTGCCGATAGTGGTGGTCTTGCCCACACCATTGACACCTACCACCAGGATGACGTAAGGCTTGTGGTCGGCAGGAAGACTCCAGTCGGCATTGTCACCCGTATGATTCTCCTCCAACAACTTGGCTATCTCCTCACGCAGGATTCTGTCGAGCTCAGAGGTAGACACATACTTGTCGGTAGCCACACGCTCCTCAATGCGGTGGATGATCTTCACTGTGGTGTCAACACCCACGTCGGATGTAATGAGAATCTCCTCCAAATCATCGAGGACATCATCATCGACAGTAGACTTGCCCGCTACGATGCGAGCCAACTTACCAAACACACTCTCCTTGGTTTTCTCGAGTCCCTTGTCGAGTGTTTCCTTATTCTTGCTGCTAAAAAATCCGAATAATCCCATATTTACATTATATTTGAGTGCAAAGATAGGAAAAATAATTGTATATACAAAGAAT
>ERZ1032445.474-NODE-474-length-10262-cov-7.817380_pt1 | contig 10262 bp, 10 predicted proteins | sample MGYA00518161_ERZ1032445 | MGnify/ENA primary metagenome ERZ1032445 (study PRJEB33719, sample SAMN04261326) | wastewater metagenome | biome: periurban shantytown; feature: human; material: feces | host: Homo sapiens | place: Peru: Lima | collected 2013-01-24 ...
CCGGCCACATCCTCATCATACACCGCATCGCCCAGCAGATCATAGAACTTTTTGGCATACGCGAGGCACATTTTTTCGCCGTCCTCGTCGGAGCGAGCGCGGGCGGTAATGCGGATCTCGCACTCACCGGTCTTGCAGTAGATGGCGGCGGTGGGATTCGGATTTTCCAGCAGGTCACGCACCTTATACTCAATATCGCTCTCGCCGCCCAGCACACGGAGGGTGACGGAGTGGAGGGTGCAGTTCTGGCGCTCCATCAGCAGAGGGCGGACGCTCTCCGTCCACATAGCCTTCATCTCGTGGGGGACACCGGGCATGAGGACGGCGCAGTGGCCGTCCTGTTCGAACCACGCGCCGGGGGCAGTGCCGTGGTTGTTGATGATTTTATGGCCCTTGGTGGGGACCATCGCCTGTTTGCGGTTGTTGGGGGTCGTCTCGCGGCCGGTGCGGGCAAAGTAGCTGGTGATCTTATCCCACTCGGCCTCATCGAAGGCCAGCTCATCCCCGAAGCAGGCGGCAACGGTCTCCTTGGTCAGGTCGTCTGCCGTGGGGCCGAGGCCGCCGGTAAAGACCAGCAAGTCGCAGCGGCTCTTAGCCTCATTGACGAAATCGGCCAGACGGCCATGGTTGTCGCCGATGGTGCTCTCCCGCTGGACCGTGATGCCCAGATCGGCCAGCTCCCGGCTGAGGTACTGGGCGTTGGTGTTGAGGATGTTGCCGAGAAGGAGCTCAGTACCCACACTGATGATCTCTGCTGTCATGGCTCAGCCCTCGAATTCCACGTCGTCGGTAATGCGCAGGCGGATACGCTCGGTAGCCTCTGCGGCCTCGGCTTCCAGCTCTGCCAGACCGGGCATCCCGGCCTCGGCTTCGAGGATCTCGCTCAGTTCGGGGCGGATCTTCGGGTGCGGCGGGGTGAAGATGGTGCAGCAGTCCTCATAGGGCAGGATGCTCGTCTCGAAGGTGTTGATGTGACGGGCCGTCTCGACGATCTCGGTCTTGTCCATGCCGATGAGGGGACGGAGGATGGGCAGGTCCTGGGCGGCGTCGGTACACTGCAGAGCCTTGACGGTCTGGCTGGCCACCTGTGCCAGGCTCTCGCCGGTGACGAGGGCTTCACAGCCCTGCTTCCTGGCGATGATGTTGGCAATGCGCATCATACTGCGGCGCATGAGGACGGTGAAGAGAACGTCGGGCGCGTTATCGCGGATATACTCCTGGGGCTTGGTATACGGCACCACAAAGAGGTTGGTGCTGCCGGTATAGGGGGTGATGAGCTGGGCCAGAGCCTTAACTTTCAGTTTTGCGCGTTCAGAAGTATACGGAGGGGACGCAAAATGGATGTGGTCGAGGCCGAGGCCGCGCTTTGCCATCCGGTATGCCGCCACAGGGCTGTCGATGCCGCCGGACAGCATATTGAGGGCGCGGCCGGAGGTTCCGACGGGCAGACCGCCCTCACCCTGTATTTTGGGGCCGTGGATATACGCACCGTAATCGCGGATCTCCACGATGACCTTGAACTGAGGGTTCTTGACGTCCACCCGCAGGTAGTTGTGCCTGCCCAGCAGATAGGCACCCAGCTCCCGCATCAGTTCGGGGCTGGTCATGGGGAAGGTCTTATCGGAACGGCGGGCCTCGACCTTGAAGGTCTTGATGCCGTGGAGGCTATCGCCCAGATAATCCTCGGCGGTCTGGCAGATGGTGTCGAAATCCTTCTCACAGACCACAGCACGGCTGAGGGCCGCGAGGCCGAACACCTTGCTCACCCGCTCAAAGGCGAGGTCCATATCAATGTCGTCCTCTTCCGGCTCCATGTAGAAGGTGGACTGGGTGCAGTAGACGCGGAACTTGCCCACCGTCTTGAGACGGTAGCGCAGGATCTTCATCATCGTCGATTCAAACTGGTTGCGGTTGAGGCCCTTCAGGGACATTTCGCCCTGATAGCCCATAATGACTTCGCGCATAATAGCTTCTCCTAATATTGTGTTGTTCATCAGCCGGTGCTCCGGTAGCTTTCTCCTCGGACACGAGTCGGGCCATTCCATCGCCCGCCCTATTGCCTTCGGCAACAGGGTCCCACCCCAGCGGACGGTCCTCGGAGAAACTCCCCTCCCACCGGCCCGGGCAACTGCTGCTTTTTACTTTTTGATTCTCTGCAAGTGCTTCATGCCATCCTCAAAGCGCTCGAGGAAGGCATCCACATCCTCCGGGGTGTTGTCGGCACAGAAGGACACCCGGATGGCCGTGTCGATGGCCAGCGGGTCGCGGCCCATAGCCGCCAGCGTGTGGCTGGGCTGTCCTCTGCCGCAGGCACTGGCCGACGAGACGTAGATCTGCTTCTCGGACAGCCAGGCCAGCATCGTCTCACTCTTGATGCAGTTCTCGCTGAAATTCAGCACCTCAGGCACAGCGCCCGCCGGGCTGTTGATCTCCACCTCCGGGAACACAGAAAGCCCCGCGCGGAGGCGGTCGTTGAGGGCGCGCACAGCCTTGTCACGGCTCTTGATGCTGCCGGCCAGACGTGTGGCCGCAGCGGCAAGGCCCAGCGCATAGGGCAGGTTTTCGGTGCCGGGGCGGAGGCCGCGCTCCTGAGTTTTTGGGGGCTGAAATGCGCCTGCTGCGACCCGGCATGGGTACGCAGTATCAGGAAATGGAAAGCATACCGGCAAAGGACATGATACCGAACCAGAGCAGGAACGCGGCAAACATAAAGAAGCACATCCCACCCAAAACAGGCTTTCGCGGCTTGTTTTCGGTAATACGGTCGGGCCGAGTGGGATCGTAATAACCGACCACCTGCCGTCCCAGTTCCCGCTTGCCGGAAACGGTCTGACGGCTTGCGTACCGGTAGGTTTGGCCGTTCACGGTGTACTCATAGGTTGGAAGATAGACTGTCTCCCGGCGCAGCTGTTCGCTGCCGTCCTCCTGCTGCTCCCACCTCTCATTGACCGATTCCTCGATCCATACCACCTTCATCATCGTGGTGCCTGTGTACCGCCGCACAGTATCCTCGTATTCCTTCTGTGCGCCTTTCCGCTGGCGTACCCCGAGCCATGCCGCCGACACAGCCCCGAGAATGAAACCGATTCCCGCTGTGATATTCCGCGTAGATTCTATGGGACACGCCACAAACGCTATCGCAAGAACGATACTGATAATGAGGATTCGATTCTTTTTCATACGGCCTCCTTCACACCTCTACCGGTGCCTTTCCTGTCACAATGCGGGCGGCTGGTTTTGCACCGCATCCACAAAGAGAAGGGTCAGACCGATATACAGGATGCAGGCCAACGCCAGCAGCACACAGATACTGATACCGAGGATGCGCACGGTTTTGTTTCGGCGCAGATATTTACGGCAAAGCACGATGCCGATAACCGCCGATGCCAACAGCACCACAGCAAGCCAAAGCGGCATATTGCCCACCTCCTTTACGCGCCGCGGAACACATCGATCATATTCGTAAACCACGTCAGTTCACGGGTAAAGCGCTGGCGCAGCTGTGCCGGATCCTCACGGCCCTTGCCGAGGTCAAAAAAGCCGTGCCCGCTGTGAACCGCAAGATACAGTCTGCCGTCACGGTTGAGGTTTATGGCAAGCTTACCGAAGGAGGAATCCGCCAGCGCCAGAATTTTCTCTGCGCAGTCGGGCGTCAGAATGTGCAGGGCTGCGGCTTCATCATCGCTGCTTACATTAAAACGCTTATCGAAGGTCTCGTTTCCTGTCCGGATGGTTTTGCTGCCGAACAGTTTATCCATCCGTTCTCTTGGCCAGATGGTCAGCCAGGTCGGAAATTCCCGGTTCAGCTCACACAGCATCCACTGCCCGGTATAGACCTCACGCTCGTTTTTCTCCCACTGACCGGTTTCCTCGCGCTGAAACTCGTTCACCTCCGTCAGCCTGACGGTGCACAATTCGGTGGTCAGCCCCTGATAGGTTCCGCGGATATACCCGCTGCCGCTGCAATAGGTGTGGCCGGGCAGGGGGATGTTTGTATCCTTCGCATCCAATATGTGCGGGGTGGGATCCATCTGTATGTTTTCAAAGACTGTGCTTACAATATCCGGTGCCAGGGCATCGAAGGTCTGGCGGCCGGCCTGCTCCCTGGATTTTCCCTTTGCCGCCTGCCCCAGCGCGAGGATCACAACGCCCGCAATGATCAGTACAAGATTGCCGCCCTGCACGATACCCGCAAAGACGATTACGCCGCCCAGCAGGGAAAGGAGCATTCCGCCCCATTTTCCGCCTTTACTCTTGCGGAGCTGCTGCGAAAGCTGTTCATCCGTCAGGTTTTTATTCTTCTCTTCCATATTCGTCTCCTATTCCGCCTTGCCGGTTACTCTCCGCCGGGAAAAGCATACCGCCGTTCACGCTGTTGATGAGATCGCCGCTGACGCTGCGATCCAGCTGCAGGGTATCGCCGCTGCCGTCAAAGTGCAGCGTCACGCCGTTTTCGTCGGCCCACAGTGTGCCGTACTCAATGACATCTTCCTGATCATTTACAAGTTCCCATGTCGCATCCTCATAGATGCGCAGCCAAAGATTTTCGTCCGGGTACTCCCAAAGCCCTGCATAATCGCTTGGATCGTCCTCGTCAGCCGGAATCGCGGACAGATCCTCCCGATAGACATAGCGCTCCTCCGGATCCCAGATCCAGATCAGATCCGTTGCATCCCCGTTTTCGTGAAGAAAGCTCACCCATACATCGCTCTCGCCGTCGCCGTCCAGATCGTCAAAGGAGATGCTGTGAAATGCCTGCTCCGCATCGGGAATGTCCATGGGGAAGGCGACACTGTCGAACAGCACCTGCTCCGGGATGTCCCGGTAGAAGGCTGCGCTGCTCTCGCTCACTGTGACCAGAACATCCACACTGTCGCCGTCATGGGTGATGGTTCCGCTGTCGACCACCATACCGGTTGTGCGCCAATCATCCCCCGCCACATCATCGGAATTGCCGCAGGCGGCAAGGCCCAGGCAAAGCACCATCACCTGCGCAAAGAATGCGGTGTTCTTCCACCGTTTTTTCATGATACGCCTCCTTCCGGTCACTCCATCAGGTAATAAAGTGACATTGCGCGGCACCGGCAGCGCACGTTCAGAGCCTGTATCTTACTCATCAAAGTAGTCGCCCCAACCTTCGTCATCGTAAGAGTAATCGTCCCAGCCGTCACCGGGGTCAGACCACGGATCGTAGTCGTCGTAGTACTCATCCGAGTAATCCCAGCCGGCATCGTTGGATTCCATGTATTCGCCAGAATCGTCGTCAATATAGCCGTCCGAGCCGTAGGAGATGAACTCGTTTTCATAGCCGTTCCAGTACCACACGTCGCCGTCTTCATCATACCAGTAGTATGGCGTGCCGTAGTCGCCGGTATCGCCGGAATAGGTTGCCTGAGTGGGTACGGGCTTGGGCGCGGTGCTCCATCCGGCGGTGTAGGAGATGGTTTCGAGCATGTTGTTGCAAATCTCAAAGTAGTTGTGGATTCGACCCTCGAGCGCGATGGTCGTTGCGACAAGCGCGTAGCCGGTCGGACCGTAGTAGCGAACCTCCATACAGCCGCGCACAGGCTGAGACGGACCGTCGGAGAAGATGGATCCGTCGAGCCACATATAACCGGTCAGACTGTAGTAGTCGCCGTTATCCTTGAAATCCGAGCCGAAGGATTGGATGAGCTTGTCGCCGTACATACCCTTCATAAAGTCGTCGAGCATCTTGACCATGTAGGGCTTCGCGCTGGCAGCGCCCTTTTCCATATAGGAATCATAGCCGGAGATAGGCTGGAAGGCAATCACAATATTGGAATAGTAGTCATCCGTTCCGTCTTCCATGACTGCGTTGAAGCTCAGCGAATTGTCAACATTCGGGTGTTCGTGTGCTTCCATCTGGATTGGATACTTGATGGATACATTGGTAAAGCTACCGGGAAAGCAGGCGGTCTGGTTCAGCTCGTCATCCGGTGTCGGCAGGAGCATAATGTACTCAGAGGCGGTAAGTGTGTTGCCGTTGGCGTCGCTCAGGTCGCCGTTAGCGGTCTGCCGGAGGGAAACAAGCTCTGTGTCGTCCTCCATGCAGAGCATGATGCAGTCATCTTCCGACACGACATAGCCGGGGCCGACCTGCTCGCCGTAGAGGTTGACGGCAATCCACTCATAGTTGTCGTTGATGACGAAATAGAACGGCGCGTTTTCAAGCTTCCAGCAGCCGGAGAAGCCTGACATACCGCCAGTCTGCCCAAGCTCTTCGGCCGTGTAGCCTGTCGGGGCGTTCTCGCCATCGCCGGCGTACAGATTGTCATATTCCTCCGATGTGCAGACCACGATGCTGTCGTCGCCGTCCGGAGACAGGAATACAACATAGTCGCCATCGTGGATTGTAAAATCCACTTCGTCAACATCGTTGTCGTACAGGACGTAGCTTTCTTCGTTGTAGACAAGAATGTTGAAGTCCGGAAGCTCAGACGGCTTGTAGGAACCAAGGCTGACTTCCATCATTTCTCCGCTCTGGAAGATACCGTCGACAAGCTCCGTGTCCCATTCATCGCTGGTCGAGGGCGTGATGCTGATAGATGTGATGCCGTGACCGCTGTGGTTTGCAAGCGTTATGTTGACCGGCTCTTCTTTTTCTCCGCAGCCGGTCAGAAGCAGCGCACTCAGCACGCAGCCGAGCGCAGCTGCCAGCATTTTTTGGATACAGTTCATGTCTTTCCTCCTTAAATTTCTCTATTTTGCGTTGCTTTTTTCATTCGTATGCCTGCTCTGCCATGGTCAAAATTTCGTCATGGCTTAGCTCCACATCGCCAAAGCGGACAAAGATGCCGTTGGTTACAGCGCTGTTCCACACCCGCGCATCAGCAAGCGGGCGAAACCGAATCTTATCCAGATACGGCTTCATATCCAGCAAAAGCCGACTTCCGGACACAAAATCGACCTGCAAAATATAATCAGGCAGCGGCGTGACAGCTGTGAGATACCTTCGGTTCAAGTTTGGCTCCTCCCTTCCGCAAAAATAAAGATCCACCGTACCTACATTGTACGGTGGATCAGGTGGGATAACCATTAACTAAAGGCTAGGACTTTTGCCCAAGCAGCTCGGCAAGCTGCTTTCGCTTGGTTCGGGTATCGCCGTCAATATGGAGTTTTGAATAGATCTGGTTCGCGTACTGCTTGACGCTCCCCTCGGAGAGATAGAGCTTTTCGGCGATCTCGCGGTTGCTGAGCCGCTGCACCATCAACTCTACGATGTCAAATTCCCGCGCTGTCAACACATCAAATGCTGCCGGGCGCACGCTTGCGGCGTTTCGCGCCCTTGCCGCTTCGCCAAGGTCAGTGATTTTCACGATCAAGTCGTTCTTCATCTCGCGCGCAAGAATAGGCCGCAGGCAGTCGTAGTTCTCCACGAACGGCATCACAAAGCCGTCCGGTTCCGCGTCGGCAAGCGCTTTCCGCAGCCATACACGAGCCTCCTCGGTCTTGCCCAATTTCTCATAGGCTGCCGCCGTCTGGATGCGGATATGCAGCGCCACCAGCGCGTAGTGCATCGCCTCGCATACTGCCAGCAGTTCTGCGCTGCGTCCCACCACCTTGGCATAGGCACCTTGGGCAAGATACACCTGATTTTCAATCATTTCCATCATAGGCTTGCCCGGCGCAAGCATATTGACGGCAGAGAGCCTGTGCTGCGAAAAAATTTCCGGGATCTCTTCTGCCTCACCCCGCAGCGCGTGATAATAGGCGCCGGTGGCGCTCCAGATGTTGATCCACGATACATCGTGATATTGCAGCAGCGCTGCGTATCTTTCCGCAAAAGTATATCGCTGCTCCACATCGGTATGCAGAGAAAGCCGCCGCGACAGAAAATCACAGCATAGCGCCATGTTGATTTGCCCGTTGTCCCTGACCTGTGCGTAGGCGCGCTCCAGCTCGATGTGTGCATCGGTAAAATGCCCTTGGCAGAACAGCGCCTCCGCGCGCATGATGGTTTCAGCGCCCTGACCGTGGTTGTTCGTGACCTTATAGTAATGGGGCATACACTCGTCCATCTCGGCCAGCTCGCCCTCAAGTTCTCCCGGTGCGCGGTAGAACATCATCAGGACGGACGGCGAGCCAAAGGTCCAGCCGCCGCCGGATTGGATGCTGATGGCGGGGCGGGACATCTGCCGGCTGGCACTGCGGTGCAGGCGGCTCATGGCACTGATGTCATTATAGCAGAGAAAGCTCAGGATAAGGTCGCATTCGCCCAGCAGGTTGCCGCGCTCCTCCGCTGACAATTCCGGGTGCTCCTCAATGGCTGTCAGCAGCAGCTCTTTCAGCTCCAGCATCTTCGGGATCTGCCGCCATGTGAACATCCGCCGCATCAGAACCAAAATGGCAAAGGGGTTGGCTTTCAATGTCTCGGCGGGGCATTTGCTCAATGCGTCCAGCACATCCTCCGGCTTCAGCGAGGCCAGCAGAATACCCGCGTCGCTGCGAATGACCCGCAGCAGCGCGTGGTAGTCCTCGCTTTTTCGGTAGGCGGCAATAGCGTGAAGATACTGTCTTTGGTCTTCATACCACTGCCCGAAACGCTCCCAATAGAGTTTTTGTGTTTCCGCCTTCATCTTGTGAAAGCTCCGTTCTGCACATTCCTTCATCATGTGATGGAAGCGATAGGTCACGCCATCCGGCAAACGCGTGACAAAAGCGTTCTGCTCGGTCAGCATGGCGAGGATCTGCGCCGCATCCGCATCCCCTGTGATACACTGCGCCATTTCGATGGTAAACTCATCGGCAAGACCCATTACCGCCAAAAACTCCCGCTGCTTTTCCGGCAGCGGATCGATCATGGCGGCGGTAAAAGTGGCGTAGATGTCGGAGTTTCGGCTGGGCAGTACGCCGTGCTCAGAGAGGGTGCGCAGGTTCAGATACACGGCAGAGAACCAGCCCTCGCTGGAATAGAGAAGGCTTTCCACCTGCGCATCGGAAAGTTTTGTCCCGCAGCGGTGGGCATAAACCGCAAGCTCCGTATGGTTGAGGCGCAGCTGTTCCATGCCGATTTGATATACCTTGCCCCCCAGCCGCACCGCTTCTGCGGCGGGCAAAAAGCGGTCGCGGCTTGCAACGATCACATGCACATTTGCAGGCAGCCGATTTGCCAACATGCAAAGGAACAGGGGGGCACGCTTGTCCGTCAGCAGATGAAAATCGTCAATGAAGATGTAACAGGGGGATTCATCCGCCAGCATATGGCAGAGATCGTCCACCAGCAGCCCGCCGCCTGCCGCGTCCGTTGGGCAGGGATACTCCCGCAGGAAGGTGAACCCTACGCGGGCAAACGCCTCCTGCACGCTCTTCCAGAAAATCGCAAGGTTGTCGGAATATACGCTGATACGGATGATATGCAGTGCCTCTGCTTTGGCGTGCTCGCCGAGATACCAGTTCACCGCTGTGGTTTTTCCATAGCCCATGGGCGCGACCACAGTCGTCATGGCGCAGCGGGAAATAGGCCGCAGGCTCTCTTGCAATCGCTCAGATATGTAAATGGTGTTCAGATTCCATTTTGGCTTTGGCATAATGCACGCCTCCAACGCATTGGTTTTTGCATCCCCGGCGGATTTTGGATGCGGTGTATGGCTGCTTTTATGGAGGGGACTTCTCATTATTTCCATTTTACATCATCTTGTTCTGCACGGCAAGATGATGTTTTTACATTCTTTTGCTATAGGTTATTCACCCCTCGATTTATGAGTCGAGGGGGATTCTGTTTGGCAGATAAAAGCAGACCCCCTCCGCACACCGCTGTTGCCGGCGGTATGGGAGGGGGTCTGCTATTTAGGGAACGATGAGAAAATTACTTTTTGCGCTTTTTGCCCACGATCAGCAGGGCAACCGCGCCGCCGCTGATAGCCAGAATAGCGATCAGCAGCGCCAGCGGGAATGTGTCCGACGTCTGCGGAATATGCGTCATCGGGGCAGGTGTTGCGGTAGCAACGGGCTTCGGGGTTGCGGTAGGTGCGGGGGTAGCTGTGGGTGCCGGGGTAGCAGAAGGCTCCTGGCTGGGGGTGGGCGCAGGCGTGGCCTTCGGCGTGTAGGTATTTGTAAAGGTCATGCTTGCGGGCACTTACCGTACCCCATGGGAGCAACTACGCAGGTCATTGCGTATTGGTCGATCTGCTGCAGCTGTGTCTGCAAGCGATCCGACATATAGATGTCATTCAAATTGGTATTTCGATTTTGCATAATCGTGACCTTACAACCGATCAAGTCCATCACTTTTGAACTTACTG
>ERZ1032445.476-NODE-476-length-10251-cov-10.898097_pt1 | contig 10251 bp, 10 predicted proteins | sample MGYA00518161_ERZ1032445 | MGnify/ENA primary metagenome ERZ1032445 (study PRJEB33719, sample SAMN04261326) | wastewater metagenome | biome: periurban shantytown; feature: human; material: feces | host: Homo sapiens | place: Peru: Lima | collected 2013-01-24 ...
AAATAATCAAGCGGAATTTCCACTTTTGTCAATCTTCACCAAAATTCAGCTTTCCAGCGGTACTTTCTTGTGTTATAATGATTTGCAGCGGGCGGTTGCGTCGGGTGTTTTATAAAGTTATGCCTCCCTTGTAAAGGGAGGGGGACCGCCGTAGGCGGTGGAGGGATTATACGGTAAAAGCACTCTGCATTTTCACCTCCGGTGCAATCCCTCAGTCAGCTGCGCTGACAGCACCTAACCGGTGCCCGTCCCCTCTGTCGCTGCGCGACATCTCCCCGCACTGCGGGGAGTCACCCTTTACAAGGGAGCCTAAAAAGATGGAACCGATATGCCTCCCTTGTAAAGGGAGGTGGCGACGCCGTTAGGCGTTGACGGAGGGATTGTTGTGTTTGCCATGAGAATAAAAAATGGGGGCGGATGCTATCCGCCCCTACGGTATTGTGGGGGCCCAAAAAGGTTTATCGTAGGGGCGGCAATCTGCCGCCCGCGGCGTTTTGTTATGAAAAATGTACGGTATTTGGCTTATCCCACCCGGGCGCTTTGCAGCAGGGCGGCGTCGGCAGGGGAAAGGGCGGCCTGTTTTTCGGTTTTATACAGGGTCAGCAGCAACAGGTTGTCCCCGGCGGGCAGGGCATAGCAATAGGCATACCAGCTGCCGGTCTCCGTGGGCAGATCGCTCATAATATAGGTATAGCGGGTGCCGCTCGGCAGCGTGCCGGTGCCTTTTTCTTTATATTCCACGCCGTTGTAGTCTTTGTTCAGCTCCAGGTTGTCAAAGGCGGTCTGGTCTTTGGCGGGCACGATTACGCCGACCAGCTCCGCATATTTGCCGCCGTCTTGGTACAGGATGGTGTCTTGGGCGGTCAGGTCCGCCGTTAGATTCAGGGTTACCGACAGGTGTTCTTTGTCTTGGTATTTGGTGGGGGTGTAGGCGTCCCAGTCCTTGGTCTCCATCACCGGTGCTTGCAGGGTGACCGGCGTGGTGGGCGCAGCGGTGGACTCTGCCGTGGCAGCCTCTGTGGTGGGGTTTGTGGGTGTTTCGTTCTTGTCGGCACAGCCGGTAAACCCGAAAAGAAGGGCGGCCGTCAGCAGCAAGGGCAGAATGAATTTTGCGGATTTTTGCATAGATGCACACCTCATTTCCTCTTTGCCCTCATTGTAGCGGATTTTGCCGGGAATTGCAAGCAAAAAGGACGGCCGCGTACCGGCGGTCGTCCTTTTCTGTGTTGCGTATGGGTTTTGTTATTTCGCAAGGGCGGCTTTCATCTCTGCCACATAGGCGCCCACTTTTGCCGGGGCGTCCTTGCCGTACTTGGCCACCAACTCCACAATGCCGGAGCCGACGATCACCCCGTCGGCAAATTGGGCCATTTGGGCGGCCTGCTCCGGGGTGTGAATGCCAAAGCCCACGGCCACCGGTACATTGCTTACCCGGTGGGCCAGCTCCGTTACGGCGGCCACATCGGTCTCAATCTTGCTGCGGGTGCCGGTTACACCCATGGAGGACACTTGGTACAGGAAACCCTCTGCCTCCTTGGCAATCATCATCACCCGCTCGTGGCTGGTGGGCGCTACCAAAGAGATCACAGCAATGCCGTACTTTTTGGCAACATCGGACAGCTCGTGCTTTTCTTCATACGGCAGGTCCGGCACGATCACGCCGGAGATTCCGCTGTCCGCTGCCCGCCGGCAAAACCGGTCGTAGCCATACCGGAATAGCACATTCAGGTAGGTCATAAACACCAAGGGAATGTCCATTTGGGCAGATACCTCTGCCACCAGGTCAAACACCTTGTCCGTGGTGACCCCCTGTGCCAGGGCGCGAATGTTGGCCTCCTGGATCACCGGCCCCTCGGCAATGGGATCGGAGAAGGGAATGCCCACCTCGATCAGATCGCAGCCGTTCTTTGCCATTTCTAAGAGAATTTGGCGGCTGGTGTCCAGGTCCGGGTCACCGGCGGTGACAAAACCGATAAATGCCTTTTTGTTTTCAAATGCAGACGCAATATTCTTATTCATGTAAATCGATCCCCCTGTATCTTGCAATGGCGGCCACATCCTTATCGCCGCGGCCGGACAAATTCACGATCATAATCTGGTCCTTATCCATCTTAGGCGCCAGTTCCATGGCGTAGGCCACCGCGTGGGCGGACTCGATGGCGCAGATAATGCCCTCGGTGCGGGCAATGTACTCAAAGGCATCTACCGCTTGGTCGTCGGTGACAGGCACATATTGGGCACGGCCAATGTCGTGCAGGTAGGCGTGCTCCGGCCCAACACCCGGGTAGTCCAGCCCGGCGCTGATGGAGTACACCGGCGCAATCTGGCCAAACTCGTTTTGGCAGAAGTAGGACTTCATACCGTGGAACACACCCTCACTGCCGCAGGTCATGGTGGCGGCGTTCATGGCAGTGCCCACCCCCTTACCGGCAGCCTCGCAGCCGATCAGCTGCACACTCTCGTCCGGGATGAACTCGTGGAAGATACCCATGGCGTTGGAGCCGCCGCCTACGCAGGCCAGCACCGCGTCCGGCAGACGCCCCTCTTTTTCCAAAATTTGCTGGCGTGCTTCTCTGCCGATGACGCTTTGGAAGTCACGGACAATCATGGGATAGGGGTGGGGACCCATCACGGAGCCTAGCACATACAAGGTATCGTCTACCCGGCTGACCCACTCCCGCATGGCCTCGTTTACTGCGTCCTTTAAGGTGCGGGTGCCGCTCTTTACCGGGTGCACCTTAGCCCCCAGCAGCTCCATACGGTAGCAGTTCAGCGCCTGACGAATCGTGTCCTCCTCGCCCATAAAGACCTCGCACTCCAGCCCCATCAGCGCAGCGGCGGTGGCAGTGGCTACGCCGTGCTGCCCGGCGCCGGTCTCGGCGATCACTCGGGTTTTGCCCAAGCGCTTGGCCAGCAGGCACTGACCCAGTACATTGTTGATTTTGTGGGAACCGGTGTGGTTCAGGTCCTCGCGCTTTAAGTAGATCTTGGCACCGCCCAGGTCCTTTGTCATTTTCTCTGCATAGTACAGCAGGCTGGGACGACCGGCGTATTCCCGGTTCAGGGTGTCCAGCTCGGCGCAAAAGTCCGGGTCGTTTTTGTAATGCTCGTATGCTTTTTCTAAATTTTCGATTTCGTGCATCAGGGTCTCGGGAATGTATTGCCCGCCGTGAATGCCGTATCTGCCTTTACTCATGGTGTACGCTCCTTACCAGTTTTTGCATTTTGTTTTTATCTTTCACGCCGTTTGTCTCTGCGGCGGAGCTAAGATCTACGCCGTAGGGAGAAAAGGCGGCAATGGTTTCTGCCATATTTTCTGTGTTTAGCCCCCCGGCCAGGAAAAACGGTCGGTCACAAGGGGGGATCTGTCGGTCTTTGGGGGCAATGCCATCGCCCCGCCCGCTGTCAAACAGCAGGTAGTCTACCGGATAGCTGCCCGGTGGCGCCGGTTGGTCCTCGCCGGTGACAAAGACCTTGATTTTTTTTGCCCCGTGGATGGCGGCGCAGTCTGCCGGACTTTCCTGGCCGTGAAACTGGACTGCATCGATGGCCCCGCAGTCTACGCAGGCTTGAATGTATGCCGGCGTTGCGTTGACAAACACCCCCACCGGCACAATGCCCGGGTCCAGCTGCTTCCGCAGAGCCAGCGCCTGTTCTTTGGTTATGCTGCGGCGATAGCCGGGAGAGAGGATAAAGCCGATATAGTCCGGACGGCTCTCGTTGGCGGCGGCAATGTCTGCCGGGGTGCGCAGACCGCAAATTTTGATTCTGGTCATCTCAGCAGGGCCTCCACCGCTGCCCGTCGGTTCGGGGCGCGCATCAGCGCCTCGCCGATCAGGGCGGCGTCCGTGCCGTTTTGGCGCAGCACTTCTATATCCGCCGGGGTGGTCATGCCGCTTTCGGACACAAAGCGAATCCCCGCCGGCACCAGTGCACGGTAGCGGCTGCTGTTGTGCACATCTACGGTAAAGTCCTTTAAGTTTCGATTGTTGACCCCGATCACCCGGGCGCCGGCAGCCAGCGCGCTGGCGATTTCTCGGTGGTCGTGGGCCTCCACCAGGGCGGACAGCCCCAGGGTGTCGCAAATTTCAATATAGCGGCGCAGGGTGTCCGTGTCCAGCAGGGCGCAGATCAGCAGCACCGCCCCGGCGCCCAGCACCTTGGCCTCGTAGATCTGGTAATCATAAAGGGTAAAGTCTTTACGCAGCACGGGAATGGGCACTGCCGCTGCAATCTCTTGCAGGTAGCGGTCGTCTCCCAGAAAGTAGTCCGGCTCCGTCAGGCAACTGATGGCAGCAGCTCCGGCGGCTGCGTAGTCCCGGGCAATGTCCAGGTAGGGGAAGTCCGGGCTGATGAGGCCCTTGGAGGGGCTGGCCTTTTTCACTTCACAGATCAGGCTGACCCCCGGTGCCTCCAATGCCCGCTCAAAGGCAAAGTTCCCTTTAGGCAGCGCCAGGGCACGGCTTTTTACAATGTCTAACGGCGTATCGGTCATCCGCCGGGCGTAGCGTGCCCGGGTGGCGTCTGCCAGTCGGTTTAAGATCATTGGTCGTCCTCTTCATTGGTTATGCGGATAAAGGCTTGCAGCTTTTTGTAAGCACTGCCGTCGTCGATCACATCCTGTGCCTTTTGCATAGCGTCTTTCAGGCTCAGGCCGTCAATGGCCACATAGATGGCCGCACCGGCGTTTAGCACGGCGGCGGTGCGCTGGGCGGGGGTGGACTTGCCCAGCAAAATATTCTTAGTGATTTCTGCGTTCTCCAGTGCGGTGCCGCCTACCAGGTCGGCCTTGGTGCAGCGGGTCAGGCCAAAGTCCTCCGGCTTTACGGTGTAGCGCTCCACCTTGCCGTGGCGCAGCTCCGCCACCTCGGTCTCGCCGCAGGCGGAGATCTCGTCCAGTCCGTCCTCGCCAAAGACCACCAGGGCGTCGGTGACCCCCAGCTGGTTCAGAGCGGCGGCGATTTTGTCTACATAATCGGCGTTGAACACGCCCAGCACCATGCGGGTGGCGTGGGCCGGGTTGGTCAGCGGACCCAGCACATTAAAAATGGTGCGAATGCCCAGTTCTCGGCGTACCGGTGCCACATATTTCATGGCGCTGTGGTACTTTTGGGCGAACATGAAGCAGATGTTCTCCTCCCGCAGGGCACGCTCCATCGTCTTTTTGCTGGCGTTGATGTTGACGCCCAGCGCCTCCAGACAGTCGGCAGCGCCGCTCCTGGAGGAGGCGGCCCGGTTGCCGTGTTTAGCAATGCGCACCCCGGCGGCTGCGGCAATAATGCCGGCGGTGGTGGAGATATTGAAACTGCCGGACTTGTCGCCGCCGGTGCCTACAATGTCCAGAATGTCACCGTCGCTGTCCAGGGGCAGCGCCTTGGAGCGCATGGACTCGGCGGCGCCGGCGATTTCTTCGTCCGTTTCACCCTTGATGGACAGGGCAGTGAGGAAGGAGGCGATCAGCGCCGGGCTGGCCTGACCGGTCATAATCTCGTCTACGCTTTCTTTTACCTGGTCGTAGGTTAGGTTTTCTGCCTGCATCAGCTTTTCAATGGCTTCTTTGATCATGTTTATCCCTCCAAAAAATTGCGGATCAGTTGCAGGCCGTCCGGGGTCATCACCGACTCCGGGTGGAATTGCACACCGTAAATTTCATATTCTTTATGCTGCACCGCCATAATTTCGCCGTCCGGCGCCGTAGCGGTCACTTCCAGGCAGTCCGGCAGGTCTGTGGCTGCCAGGCTGTGGTAGCGGGCCACGGTCATGGGACTGCTGAGTCCGGCAAACAGGCCGCCGGGGCAGGTGATCGTCATGTTGCATTCCCGGCCGTGCATCAGTTCCTTGGCGTAGGTAATGCGCCCACCAAAGGCCTCGCAAATGGCCTGGTGCCCCAGGCATACCCCCAGCATTTTGCACTTGCCTGCCAGGGCCGGGATCAATGCCTCGCACACCCCGGCATCTGCCGGTCGGCCCGGTCCGGGGGAGAGGATCACCGCTGTGGGGTGCAGCGCCTCAATTTCCGCTACTGTCAAGTCGTCGTTGCGGATCACCTGCACCTGCGGGTCCAGGCTGCCTACATATTGATACAGATTGTAGGCAAAGGAGTCGTAATTATCAATCAGTAGGGTCATTGGGCGTTACCTGCGCTTTCTCGTACCGCCTGTACCACAGCCATGGCCTTGTTGATACACTCGGTGTGTTCTTTCTCCGGCACGGAGTCGGCCACGATCCCGGCACCGGATCGAATATACACGGTCCCGTTCTTCTTATAGGCAATGCGAATGGAGATACAGGTGTCTATATTACCGGTCAGATCAATGTAGCCGATGGCGCCGCCGTAAATGCCCCGCTTGCTGCCCTCCAACTCATCAATAATCTGCATGGCGCGGAACTTGGGCGCTCCACTAAGGGTCCCGGCAGGGAGCACCGCCTCAATGGCGTCCAGCGCGGTCTTGCCCGGCGCCAGCTGCCCCTCCACCTCAGATCCGATGTGCATTACATGGCTGAATTTCAGTATTCTGTGGTAAGCGCTGACTTTGACGGAGCCAAAGGCGCTGACCCTGCCCAGGTCGTTGCGCCCCAGGTCCACCAGCATATTGTGCTCACTCAGCTCCTTTTTGTCTTGCAGCAGTCCGGCCTCCAGCGCCGCGTCCTCTGCGGGGGTCTTGCCCCGGGGACGGGTGCCGGCCAGTGGGTAGGTAAACAGCTTGCCGTCGGTGAGCTTGACCAGTGTTTCCGGCGAGGCACCGGCGATCTCAATATCGTCGGACGAAAAGTAGAACATATAGGGAGAGGGATTTTGCCGCCGCAGAATTTGGTAGGCGTCAAACAGGCTGCCCTCCATTTTGGCGCTTAGGCTGTTCGACAGTACCACCTGGAAAATATCGCCCTCCCGGATATAGCCCTTGGCTTTCTCCACCATCGCGGTGTAAGCGGCCTGGTCAAACTGGGGGGCAAAGTCCGCTTGCAGTCGTGCTTTCGGCGGGCAGGGGGCTGACGGACTGTCTGTGACCAGGCGGCACATGATCTCCAATTCCTTTTGCCCTCTGCGATACCCGGCCTCCGGATCGCGGGTATTCATATTGAAAATGAGAATGATTTCCTCTTTCACATGGTCAAAGGCAATGACCTTGTCAAAGAGCATCAGGTCCACATCGTTAAAGTTGCCGTCCTCTGCGGCGGTCAGCTCCAGCCGCGGCTCGCTGTATTTGGCGTAGTCGTAGGCAAAGTAGCCCACCAGCCCGCCGGTAAAGGTGGGCAGCTCCCGCAGTCGGGGGCTTTTGTGCCGCTCCAGCAGGGCAGCAATATGGGGCTTTGGACTGCCGGTAAAGGTGCGCGAGCCGTTCTCATCAATGACGGTGCCTTTGCCGTCCTTGCAGTGGATCTCCGCCTGAGGATCAAAGCCCAGGAAGGTGTACCGCCCGGAGCTTTCCTTGTCTTCGCAGGACTCCAGCATATAGCAGTGGCGGCTGACGGTCTTTAGCTTTTGCAGCACCTGCGTGGGGGTCACCGTGGCCGGCAGGGTGGTGCTCAAGGGCACGGTGTTGTACTTCTCGGCCAACCACAAAATCTGTGCTTTCGTGGGTTTCAGTTCCATTCTACTGCTCCTTTCGGTGTTCACAGAGCCGGTAGAAAATAAAAAAACCTTGGCAGTCAAAAAGACTGCCAAGGACGAATAACTTGATTCGCGGTGCCACCTTGGTTTACGGTGCAAAAGCACGCATACGCTCTGCGAGATACCATCATATCTCCGGCCACTGACGCAGGCCATCTCGTCACGGAATACTGGGCAAATTGCCGTTCACCGTGCCCTCAGCGGTCCATTTAATGCGCTGCATTTCCACCCCATTCCCAGCAACAGGGGCTCTCTGTGGGCGCACGGTGCATTTTTATCTCCGCCTCATCGGTTTTCATTCACTTGTAGAGTCATTGTATCAAAGTCCCGCCCGTTTGTCAATAACAATTTTGCAAAGGCGCTCTCCGGGGTGGTGCTTGTCCAGATGCCCGGCAGGTGAGCGGCGGTTACATAGGCGGCAGCGGGCTTTGGGGTCACAAAGAGACAGGGTACGCCGGCTTCCTTACAGCGATGGGCAAATGCGGTCGCCGGCTCCGGTACGGTGGCACTGTGGTACATGCGGTGGAGCACTGCATCCACGCCGGTCAGATCAAAGGCACCGTAGTCTATGCCCGGGTGGGGCGTGATTTGCAAAATGCGGCGCCGGTGGAACGCCGGAGCCCGGACCGGCACAAAGGGCACTGATGCGTGGTGGAACCGATCGTTGCAGTCCGCCTCGGTGGTGGCCCAGGCCGGATGCAGTCCGTCGTAGGCAATTTGCACACCGTCTTTGGCGCCGCTTAGTAAATATTGCACCGCCAGGTCCAGGTTGGGCAGGGCGTTGCTGCCCGGTGCCTCCGGCGGGGTGCCCGCAGCCACCAGCACCAGCGGCTTGTTTGGCAGCAGGTGGGCCAGCAGCGCGGCTGTGTAGGTGAGGGTGTCGCTGCCGTGGAGCAGCACCACGCCCCGGTAAGCGCTGTAATCGATCCCCTGCATATAGGTGCAAAGTTGCTCCAGGTACGCCAGGTCGGCATGCTCGGAAAAGCGGTCAAAGGCCGCTCGGCCGATCAGATCTACCCCCGCCGGAGGCGTATATAGGTTTAGAATTTTCAGCGGTGCGTCCGCCGTAATGGTGGAACCGGCCTTGGCACCGATGGTGCCGCCGGTGCCGATCACCAGGATTTTTTGTTTTGTCATAGGATCACCGCTTTTATTATGACACAAATACCGCCCGGTTACAAGCGGGCTTTACAAATGACCGGGCGGGGAGTACAATAGATATAGAATTTGTTTGAGGTGAGCGTTATGGATAAGCGAAAAGTTGTGATTATCGGCGCCGGGCATGTAGGCTCCCACTGCGCCATGGCTTTGGCCTTTGGCGGCGTTTGCGAGGAGATCGTGCTGCTGGATACGGATTTGGAGAAAGCCCGCGCCAACGCCATGGATGTGGCAGACGCCTGCCTGTTCACGCCCGGCAGTTGCACCGTGCGTGTGGGGAATTATGATGACTGCAAAACGGCGGATATTATTGTTATTTCCGTGGGTCAGCCCCGCAAGCCCGGGCAAACGCGGCTGGACATGCTGGACGACTCGGTGCGTATGCTCCGGGATGTGTGCAGCCACTTAAAACCGCTGGATTATCAGGGCATTGTGATTACCATTACGAACCCGGCGGATATCATTGCGGATTTTACCCGCAAATCCCTGGGGCTGCCCCGGGAGCGGTGCTTCTCTACCGGCACGCTTTTGGATACCGCCCGGCTGAAGCGCACCATCAGCGAGCTGGCCGGTGTGGATCGCCGCAGCCTGACTACCTGCTCCTTGGGCGAGCACGGCAATTCCTCGCTGATTCCCTTCTCCTCCACCACCATCGGCGGTCGGGATTATACCGCTCTGCGCCGGCAGGATCCGGTGAGCTACGGCAAGCTGGATGAGGATCTGATTTTGGAGCGCACCCGCCAGATCGGCAACGAGATCATTGAGGGCAAAGGCTCCACGGAGTTCGGCATCGGCGCAGCGCTGGCGGATATGGTCAAGTGCATTCTTCGGGACGAGCACCGAGTGTTGCCTGCTTCCGTGCTGTTGCAAGGGGAGTACGGTCAGCAAGATTTGCACGCCGGTGTGCCCTGCGTCATCGGCAGGGACGGCATTGAGGATATTATCGAGCTTCCCTTGAACGCTGCGGAACAGCAGGCGTTTGAGGAGACCTGCACCGTAATTCGCACCCACATTGCCCGCGCCGCCAAGGTGGCTGCCGAGGCGTGATGTTTGCGGCGGGAGCAAGCCCCCGCCCTACGGGGTAGGGGCGGATATTATCCGCCCGCAAAATCCCTCAGTCGCGCAGCGACAGAGAGGACGGGCACCGGTTAGGCGGTGGAGGGATTGCAGGCAGATGTCACCTGTATATAAACCATGCTGTATATAAATAGAAAGCAGGACCATTCTTACGGTCCTGCTTTATTTTTTGTCCGTGAGGTAGAGAATGTAGTCGGCGCTTACCTGATAAAAGGCGGCCAGCCGACAGATCAGCTCGTCGGTTAGGGGCTGTACTTCTCGTTCCAAATAACTGTATTTGCGCTGCGTAATGTCCAAGGCCGCAGCCACCTGCTCCTGCGTCAAATCGTGGTCGGTGCGCAGGTCTTTTATGCGTGTTTTCACATCATCACCCAACCACAGTATAGCCTAGATAATATTTGTCT
>ERZ1032445.477-NODE-477-length-10247-cov-6.860675_pt1 | contig 10247 bp, 10 predicted proteins | sample MGYA00518161_ERZ1032445 | MGnify/ENA primary metagenome ERZ1032445 (study PRJEB33719, sample SAMN04261326) | wastewater metagenome | biome: periurban shantytown; feature: human; material: feces | host: Homo sapiens | place: Peru: Lima | collected 2013-01-24 ...
GCCGAGCTTGGTCTTGGTCTGGCCTTCGAACTGCGGGTTGGTGAGCTTGACGGAGATCACGGCGGTCAGGCCTTCACGCACGTCGTCGCCGGAGAGGTTCTCGTCCTTGTCCTTGAGGATGCCCTTGTCTCGCGCGTAACGGTTGACCAGCGAGGTCAGCGCGGCGCGGAAGCCCTCCTCATGGGTACCGCCCTCGGTGGTGGAGATCGTGTTCGCGAAGGTGTGCACGGCCTCGGAGTAGGCAGTGGTCCACTGCATGGCGAGTTCGGCGGAGATGCCGAGTTTCAGGTCTTCGGCCTCGAAGCTGATGACGTCCTCTTCCACCGGCGTGGCCTTGCGCACCTTGACCAGATAGTCGACATAGTCCTTGATGCCGTTGAGGTACTGGTAGGTGACGGTCTGGTGCTTTGCGCCGGGCTCGTCCGCGGCGTCGCCGGCCACCTCGTCGCCGGCCTGGTCATTCTCACGCTCGTCGGTCAGGCTGATCTTGAGGCCCTTGTTCAGGAAGGCCATCTGCTGGAAACGGGAACGCAGCGTCTCGAAGTCGTAGATGGTGGTCTCGAAGATCTTCGGGTCGGCCCAGAAAGTCACGGACGTACCGGTGGACTCGCCTTCGGTCATCGGCTCGTCCTGCTTCAAGGGCGCGGTGGGGTGCTGGTCGATGTACGTCTGGGTCCAGTGGAAGCCCTGACGGCGCACTTCGATGTCCACGCGGGTGGAGAGTGCGTTGACCACGGAGATACCCACGCCGTGCAGACCGCCGGACACTGCATAACCGCCGCCGCCGAACTTGCCGCCGGCGTGCAGCTTGGTCATCACGGTCTCCACACCGGAGACGCCCTCGCCAGGCACCTCATCGACCGGGATGCCTCGACCATCGTCCACCACGCGGATGCCGTTGTCCGACAGAATGGTGACCTCGATATGGCTGGCGTATCCGGCCAGCGCCTCGTCGACCGAGTTATCGACGATCTCATAGACCAGGTGGTGCAAACCGCGCGGGCCGGTGGAACCGATGTACATACCGGGGCGGATACGCACGGCCTCAAGTCCTTCGAGCACCCTCAGATCGGAGGCCTCATAATGCTCGGGGGCCATGGATTCGTCAAGTTCGCCTTCGGTCAATTCCGCATTGTTGATGCGTTCCGCAGCCGCCTTCAGCTGCTCCTCTTTGCTGGTTTCGTCTGCCAACAGGCTTCCTTCCGTGACTACAGGGTCAACCTCCGTCATGAAGGTCATTCACGGAGGCGATATGGCTTACGAGGCCCGTAAAGGGCTCTTCTAGCCATTTGACCATACTGCATGTGATTTTACTCGTCTAACCCGACGAGCGCCATAGCGAGGCTTCTGCGAATTTGTTTGGTATCTTGGCTACCGCCGCCGAGCCCATTTGCGCGTGTATCCGGCGGCCGGGCCGGTCACGCGAATCTCGGTGATGGTCAATCCTTTGAGATTGCGACGGATGGTATCGGTGAGTTGGGGGATAAGGTAGGTCAGCTGCGTGGCCCAGACCGTGGATTCGGCGCGGATGGTCAGTACGCCGTCAGTGAAATCGGCGACTGCCGAATGGCTGGCGATGGCCTGACCCACCACTTGGTCCCAATGGTTGCGCAATTGCGCAAGCTTCATATTCGCCGTCCAGACGCCGTTGCCGGCGATGGTGGTCATCACGCTGCCCAGTTCAGCCGGATCGCGCCCCGGTTTGCCGAAGTTTTCGATGGCCTCTTCACGGCGGCGTCTGTAGTCCTTCAAGGTCGCCCCGCGACGGGAGAGCCGCTCGAATATTTCGGCCGGCAGTTTGGTCTCGTCCAGGTTGAGTTGGCGGGCGATCGGCGGGTTCATGACACTTTCCGTTCTACGGACGCGCTGTCCACCGCGGTTTTTTCGTCATACCCACCCAAACTCTCATTTTCCCGCGAATTGGACAAATTGCCCAGAGTTGGCAATATCACGGAAGCTGGTTCGTCCAGTGCGGCCACGTCGATGCGATGGGCCGATTCATAGTCGGGCACATCGCCTTCAGCGGCCACGGTAATCAGCACCTGATCCTGTTTTCTGGCGAAATCAAGAATCTGCGTGCGCCGGCTGTCGTCAAGCTGGGCGAACACATCATCGAGAATCACAATCGGCTGCAATCCCAACCGGTCACGCACGATTTCAAACAATGCCATTTTCAAGGCCAGCGCCATCGTCCACATCTCGCCGTTCGAAGCGAACTCGCGGGCGGGAATACCGGCCAACTCAAGGTTCATGTCATCGCGCTGCGGACCGATAAGGTTCACGCCGCGAGCCACTTCACCGGGGTAGATGCGTTGGAAATGCTCGCTGATCTGCGGATGCGGATCGTCGAACATCAGCACTTCGTCGAATGAAGGCGCATAAGTGAGCGTCACCTGCTCGCCGGCACCGGCCAAGTCGGCGTAAATCGCGGCAAATGGCTCGGCAAGCAGACCGATCACATGAGCGCGCATACGGGTCAACGCCACACCGGCTTCGATGAACTGGCCGGTCCAGATTTCCAAACCGCTCAGAACCGCATCCATCGGCTGGCCATTGTTGACATTGGCATTCAATTGCTTCAACAATGTGGCACGCTGTTTGGCGATGCGCGTGAACTGTTGCAACGTCTGCATGTATCCGGGCTCGAGCAGAGCCGCAGCCTGATTCATCATGACGCGGCGTGCTCCCGGATCGCCGGACACCAACCGCTGATCTTCGGGAGTGAAGGAAACGCTGGGAATCTTGCCAATGATATCGCGCAGATACAGCGACGACCCCGAGTTGATGCGGGCTCGGTTGGCACCACGCGCATGAATCGACGCTTCATACGTAGTGGTTTGACCGGCATCATCAGCGACGTTCGCGCGGATGGTGGCCGTGGTCTGCCCGCGTTCGATCAGCGGCAACGTGCTGGACGTGCGATGACTCGATCCGGTGGACAGCACTTCGACGGCTTCCACCAGATTGGTTTTGCCCAGACCGTTCTTGCCGAACAGGATATTCACGCCTGGTACGAAATCGACCACTACCTGACTCCATGAGCGGTAGTGGTCGAGTGCGAGACGGGAGATGTGCATTAGCGAATCGTTGGAAATTCAGGGATTTCAGTTGTTAAAGCGCATCGGCACGAGCAGGTATCGGTAGTCCATGGACTCGTCGGAATCAGCTTCCTGCTGGCCATTGAACTCGACCGGCTTGACCGGGGTCGTCATTTTGATGCGCACGAATGGTTCGGTTACGGCGGACAGACCCTCCTTCAGGTAGGACGGGTTGAATGCCACGGTGATGTCGTCGCCATCCATGTCGATGTCCAGTGTTTCGTTGGCCTGAGCCTCGTCGACCGATCCGGCGGACAGCGCCACTTCCTGACCGGTGAAGGTCATGCGAATCGGAGCATTGCGTTCGGCGACCAAAGCCACACGGCTGATGGCGTCGAGCAAATCCTGCTTGTTGACTACGGCCTGAATCGGATATTCGTCGGCGAACAGGCGGTCGACCGCCGGGAATTCACCGTCGATGAGCTGGGAGGTGGAGACGCGGCCGGCGTTTTCGAAGCCGAGCAGCGTCGGGCTATCGGCATCGAAATCAAGGCGGATGTTCTGGTGCTCGTCAAGAGCACGGGCCACATCCTTGAGCAGGGAGCCGCGAACCAGCGTGGTGGTGTCGACGTCCGGGTTCTGCGGAGTCCAAGTGAAGGTGGCGCGGGCCAAACGGAAGCGATCGGTGGAGGTCATGACGACCTTGTCGCCTTGGAATTGCATGCGAACGCCGGTCAGTACCGGGCGGTTTTCTTCGCGGGAGACGGCAACGCACGCCTGGTTCACGGCCTGAACGAAAGTCGGGGCATCGACTTGGCCGAGCATGGCCGGTGCCACGGGCAGATCCGGGTACTCGGTGTCGGGCATGAGCTGCAAGGTGAACTTCGACTTGCCGGACGTGATGGTCAGCGTGGAGCCGTCGGTGACCAGGTACGTTTTCTCCGAACGCAGCGATTTGGTGATATCGGCCAGCAGCTTGCCCTGAACCAGTACGGAACCGGCTTCGTCAACGCCGGCTTCGATGTGGTGGCGAGCGGAAATCTCGTAGTTGAAGGCGGAGAATTGCAGCGTTCCGTCAATGGCTTCCAGCTTGACGCCAGCGAGAATCGGGTTGGAGGGACGTGCGTCGATGACTCGGGAGGTCCAGGCTACGGCGTCGGCTAGGGCTGCGGTATCGATTTCGACTTTCATGTGTGATTGTTCCCTTCGTCGGATTGGCTGAGGAATATTCTAGCCGTTAGGTGGCGAACTTACGTACGCTGGATGACCGGCTGTTACTATGGCGATGATGCTTTTCACGTAACTGAGTAAGTAATCGCCATAATAAGGCCGGTGGATAGTGTGGATAAGTAGGGCTGAGCCCTACAACTGCAACGGTTTATAAGTCCCTGAAAAATGTGGACAAATTCTGCATGGCTTGTGGATAAGTGGGCGAGTTTTCCACAGCCAGTTCGTCGAATTTGAGTTTTCCACATCGAGGTCGCGGTTATGCACGAGTTTTCCACAACAAAATAGTGGGTAATCCACGAGTTATCCGCCGAGTTTACCCACATCTGTGCACAACTATGTGGATAACTTTTTTGGTTTTCGCACTTTCGCACGGCGTGTTGAAGACTGTTTTTCGTCGAGGAGAATCGATTCTGGAGACCGTTTTCGGCACTTTTTCCGTCTCGCTCGCCCAAACCCGCAAAATCGGTCCTCAGAATCGATTCTCTCGTTTCATGGTTTTTTTGCGTGTTCCCCTTCGAAACTCCCCTCAGTCGTCTGCGCCGACAGATCCCCTCACAAAGGGGAGCCATGAGGAATCTAATGTCTCGAATCCGTTGCCTCGACGTATCCACCAGAATCCGCCTGAGCAACCAAAAACGGCACTTTTCGGAAAGTCAGTCCAAAAAGTGCCGTTTTTCGTCTCTCAGAAGCGTTGTGTCAGTTGGTGTTGCTTTGCTTGAGGCGAACCGTGAGCTCCATAACGTAGTTATAGATCTCCTGTTTTTGCTGCATTCGGTCACTGATTCGAGTGCAGGCATGCATTACTGTGGTGTGATCGCGTCCGCCAAAGACCTGGCCAATATCCATCAGGCTCATACTGGTCATTTCGCGAGCCAGATACATGGCGATCTGACGAGGAACAGCCACGTTTTTGGTTCGTGATTTACCGACAAGATCCTCAAACGTCAGGTGGAAGTACTTCGCCACCTGACTGATGATGTCCGTGGGCTTGATTTCCACATCGGTGGTGAAGAAGTCCTGCAACGTCTGCTCGGCCAAGGCGCGGGTCACCGGCTGATTACTCAGCGAGGCCACGGCCGTAACACGGGTTAGCGCGCCTTCGAGTTCACGAATGTTCTCGGTGAAGCGTTCGGCGATGAGGTCCAACACATCGCTGGGGATTTTCGAGCCGTTCATCGAGGCGATCATGCGAAGAATGGCGATTCGGGTCTCCAGATCCGGCGGCTTGACGTCTACGGTCAGGCCGGATTCGAAGCGCGAGATGAGTCGAGCCTCGAAACCCTTCAAATTCTTGGGCGCTACATCGGAAGCAATGACAATACGCTTATTTGCCTGATGCAGTGCATTGAACGTATGGAAGAACTGATCCAAGGTGGCTTCCTTGCCGCCGAGGAACTGGATATCGTCAATAAGCAACACATCAACCTGTCGGTATCGACGGTTGAATTCAGCAATCTGCCCCTGGCTTTGGTTCGGGTTTTGCAGCGCGTCAATGAATTCGTTCGTGAATTCCTCAGACGTGACGTATCGAACCTTCAGCCCGGGATCCTTGACCAGTGCATAGTTGCCGATGGCGTTCAGCAAGTGGGTTTTGCCCAGGCCCGATCCGCCATAGATACACAACGGGTTGAAATCCTGCCCGGAACCTTCGGCCACGGCCAGTGCGACCGTACGGGCAAAACGGTTGGAATCGCCGGGCACGAAGGAATCAAACGTGAAGTTCTTATTGAGATGAGTCTCGGGATCGCGATTCATCTTCTGCTGACCGACCGGGAACTGCGGCTCGGTGGCGGGCATCGGTTCCCGCGGTGCGGCTGCCGGCTTTGCACCATAGGATTCTTTACCGAATTCGGCGACAGTCGGAGAAATTTCCGAAGGATATGGCTGCGCCGGCTTTGCCTCCGAAAGCGGTTCGGGCTCGGTTTTCGGCACGACCTTGAACGCGGGAAACATATTTTCGCCGGTTACCGTACGCAATGCCTGAAGCAGGGAATCGTTCAAATCACCCTGAATGGCTTGAAGCGTGTCGTTGTTGTCCACACACAGCACGATGGTCGAACCGAAGACGCCTTCAGGAACAACGCCTTCCAACCAGCCTTTTTCTCGTGGGCTGAGCGAAGCGCTGTGTTTGAGCACCGTCAGCGTGTCTGACCAGATGTGGGCGGCCTCGATTACGGGGTCGCCGGAAGCGTTAACCATGGTGGCCCCTTCTGTCGCTGTGGCGAAATACGTACAACAGATAATATTTACTCTGGTTTAGACAAGTTATCCACCGTGTCGCGTGTTGAAATAACTGGATTGTGAATAACAAACATGTAATTTGTGGATAACTTTTGGCCGTGAATGGTTGGTATTCCGCCGATTATAAGAGATTTGGGGCGTGTCTCGCAACGTGTCGAAATGTGAAAATACTCCGTCCGTTTTGACTTGAGGGTAGGGGTGAGAGTACTTTGGTATAGCTTGACTCACGTGAGGGCAGCGCGAAGCGTTGCCGAATAGACCTAGGAGCAATGGATTATGAAGAGGACGTTCCAGCCGAACAACCGTCGTCGCCACATGAAGCACGGCTTCCGCCTGCGCATGCGCACCCGTTCTGGCCGTGCGGTGATCAACCGTCGCCGTGCCAAGGGCCGCAAGACCCTCTCCGCCTGATCATTCCGATCAGTGCCACAGGCATAGTCGAGGTGGAGAGGCTTCAAAGCCATCGTGATTTCGTCACCGTGCTGAAACGCCGGCGCAAAGCAGGTGGCAAGGATATCGTCGTGCACTATTTGGTGCCCGACGACCATCATGATGATGACGACCGGACGGTGCATCGCCGTTTGGGATTAGCTGTCTCCAAATCGGTAGGACATGCGGTCACCCGTAATACGGTGAAGCGTAGGTTTCGTGTATTGGCCAGAGCCCATGAGGATCTGCTGCCCGCGCATTGCGATATCGTTTTGCGCGCCAAGCCCAGTGCAGCGACCGCATCGTTCGCTTCGCTAGATCAGCAGATCGCGAAGGCTTTTGCCACGGTGGCGCATAAGGTGGCTGAGGCATGACAGCTTCTTTCAAGGCGGTGATGATTGGTGGGGTGCGCTGGTATCAACAGCACATCTCGGCAAACACACCGCCTTGTTGCAAGTATTATCCAACGTGCTCGAATTATGCCATTGAGGCATTGGAACGGTATGGCGCGTTCAAAGGGGGAGTGCTCGCCGTGCTGAGATTACTGCGTTGCCGGCCGTGGAGTCGTGGGGGAATCGACGATGTTCCACAACGGTATTCCGTTTTTTACAGGTTTTCGTGGTCGAAGGCTCATGAAGAGCCTCGACTGACACCATTGGCCACAACCCAAAGAGAGGCCCAACGATGAACTCAAATGAATTTCTGCTTGATAGCGGGTTTTGGGGATTTCTATATAAAATCCTGACTCCCGTTGAGTGGTTGCAGACCTGGATCATGAAGATCGTGCATGACTTCTTCGTGATGCTGGGCGTGAGCCCGATTGGTGTCTCATGGGTGCTTGCCATTATCATCCTGGTGCTGGTGGTGCAGGCTTGTATCTTCCCGCTGTTCTACAAGCAGATGAAGTCGATGCGCAAGATGCAGGCATTGGCGCCGAAGATGCAGCGTATTCAGAACAAGTACAAAGGCAAGACGGATCAGGCTTCCAGGGAGGCCATGAGCCGTGAAACCATGAAACTGTATCAAGACAATGACGTCAATCCGGCTGGCTCCTGCTTGCCTATGCTCATTCAGGGCCCGGTGTTCATGTCCATGTTCTATACGCTGTCGGCCATTCCATACATTGCCAACGGTAAACGCGATGCGTTGGGCGCGTTCGACGTAGCAACCGCCAAGCAATTCACCCAAACCGATGTGTTCGGCATTGTCAGCGTGACCGATAACTTCACCAGTGCTGCCGCTAGTGGCAAGGCGGTCATCGGTATCTTCGTGTTCCTGATGTGTTTCTGCCTGTGGTTTATGCAGTACTTCAGCATGAAGCGCAACATGGCAGCTGCTTCGATGAACAAGCAGACCGAGACCATGCAGAAGGCTATGCTGTGGCTCTTCCCGGTGATGTACATCTTCTCCGGTGTCGCCATGCCGTTCGCCGTGCTGGTCTACTGGCTGACCAACAACGTGTGCAACCTCTGCCGCACATTGTGGCAGGTGTACGCATTCCCGACCCCTGGCTCTCCGGCTGCGGCGGACAAGGAGAAGCGCGATCATCGTAATGAGAATGCTCGCCGCGCAAAGGCCGGCCTGCCCTCTCTGGAAGAAGAAGCATTGGCCAAGGCCAAGGAAGAGGCCGAGCGTAAGGCCACTCAGGGCTATCAGCGTCAACAGCCCGTGCGTAAGCGCAAAAAGAAGTGACGACTATGTCGGTGCGAGTTCGATGTTTCACGTGAAACATTCAACACGCACCGACATTACTTTCTCTGTTCGGGGGAGCAGGGCTTAGACTTGGAATTCAAACACGACATGAAGGAGTAGCGTATGGCACAGGATGACGTGAAGTCGATCGACCAGCTCAACGAAGAGGCTGACATCGCCGCGGATTACCTTGAAGGCCTACTGGATATCGCCGACTATGAGGGCGACATTGAGATGGGCGTGCGTAATGACCGCCCCACCGTGCAAATCGTTGCTGATGACGATACTGACATCAAACATCTTATTGGCCGTAATGGTGAAGTCGTTGATGCTCTGCAGCAATTGACTCGTCTGGCTGTACAGCAGAAGACCGGCGAGCGTTCTCATCTGATTGTGGATGTCGACGGTTTCCTGAAGCGCAAGCGTCAGCACCTCCGTGATATCGCCTTGGATGCCATTGACGCAGTGAAGGATTCCGGCGAGCCGTATGACTTGAAGCCGATGAATTCCTTCGAACGTAAAGTCGTTCACGATGTGGTTCGGGAAGAGGGGCTGAAGTCTCGCTCGCACGGTGAGGAGCCTCATCGTTACGTGACGGTGTATCTCAAGAATAGAGTCGAGGATACCGCCGAAGACGACGAGCTTGATCAGGAGTAATTGCTCGGCGAGTTTTTTTGAGATGACAGGGACGTTCGACGGATGTCGTCTTTGAACAAACTAAAGTGACCGCATGGAGAATGGCGTCGTAATGAGCGGCGCCATTCTCCATGTTGATTGTTTCACGTGAAACATGGTGAGGGAGATGGCTATGACGGATCAGCTGCAGGGGTCACCTGTACTTGCTGAGGTCTTGGGTGATGCGTTGCCGAAGTTGGAGCGTTTCCATGCCAAGATTGCCGAAGAGGGTGAACCTCGTGGATTGATCGGCCCCCGTGACGTCGATATCATTTGGGAACGGCATATTCTGAATTCCGCTGCGATTGTGCCGTACGTTCGGAATGCGACGAATGGTATTCGCTTCAAAACAGTTGCCGACGTCGGCAGTGGTGGTGGTTTTCCTGGATTGGTGGCTGCCGCGTGTTTGCCGGATCATGACTTCACGCTGATTGAACCGATGGAGCGGCGAATCGAATGGTTGCATGAATGTGTTGGCCTGATGCAACTGCAGAACGTTGAGATTATTCGTGGACGCTCCGATGCCGTCATCCAGCAGGTACGGAAGCGGGAAATTCATCCGTTCGCTGTTGTCACGTGTCGTGCGGTTGCTCCTATGACCAAACTCTCTGGCTGGACGTTGCCGTTGCTGAAACCGTCAGGACAGTTGATCGCACTGAAGGGACGGTCTGCTCAGGCTGAAATCGACAAGGCTGGCAAGGAGATTGCAAAATTCGGTGGTCGTCGTCCACGCGTCGTTGAGGCGGCTGTCGGACCGGATCTTGAGCCTACCCACGTGGTGATTGTGGATAAGCGATGAGTGGAGTACTGATTGAGTTATCCACATTTCCATATGTGCGTAAAAGTTATCCACATTTTTACGGGACGATGTGCAGAATGATGAAAACACTGATTTTTCAATGTTTTTCGTCTGCGAATACATAATCTATCACTCAACGTCAT
>ERZ1032445.481-NODE-481-length-10210-cov-12.582176_pt1 | contig 10210 bp, 4 predicted proteins | sample MGYA00518161_ERZ1032445 | MGnify/ENA primary metagenome ERZ1032445 (study PRJEB33719, sample SAMN04261326) | wastewater metagenome | biome: periurban shantytown; feature: human; material: feces | host: Homo sapiens | place: Peru: Lima | collected 2013-01-24 ...
AATCATCCATTCAACCTCAAATCGGTTCAATACTCGCCAATACTATCCTGATTTTAACACAGGAACACACAAAGTGCAATGCTCATTCTATCCAAACAACACCGTATTTTGCGTATGGCGCAAACGGTAGGCGTGGATATCATCCGCCTGGGAACACACGGCAACCTATGCCTATTGCGCGGCGGGGCGGAATGTGGTACTATGGAGAGAGAACGCCGAGGAGGTTTGGTATGAATATTCTAATGCTGGAGGACGACCCGGCCATTGTCCAGGGGCTGCGTTATTCGTTGGAGAGTGAGGGCTACACGGTCACCCACTGTGCCACGGTAACCCGGGCGCTGGAGGCGGTGGGCGCCGGCCGATTCGACCTGTGCCTGCTGGATTTGACCCTACCGGACGGCAGCGGCTACGATGTGTGCAAGGCCATTAAAGCCAAAGACGACACACCGGTGATCTTTCTCACCGCCTTTGACGATGAAGTGAATGTGGTGATGGGCCTGGAGCTGGGCGCCGACGACTACATCAGCAAGCCCTTTCGCCTGCGAGAACTGATGGCGCGGATCAAGACGGTGCTGCGCCGCAGCAAGGGCGCTGCCGCCGAGGAAATCCGTATAAGCGGTCTGACCGTGCGGATGAAAGAGGGCAAAGTGCTGAAAAACGGGCAGGAAGTGATTCTAACCGCCCTGGAATACAAACTGTTGCTGACCTTTTTGCAAAACCGTGGCCGGGTGCTCAGCCGCAATATGCTGCTGGAGAGCATTTGGGATGTGGCCGGCGACTTTGTCAGCGACAACACGCTGAGCGTATACATCAAGCGGCTGCGGGAGAAGATCGAGGACGACCCGGTGGAGCCGCAGATCATTAAGACCGTGCGGGGCATGGGCTACAAGGTGGACGAATGAGCGAGGACAAACATTTTCGCCGCGCGCTGGTGTCGGGGCTGGTGATCAGCGCCCTGCTTATCGGCGTGGGCTTTTGGCAAAGCATCACCATGGGCATCGTCTGCCTGGTGGGCTGCGGGGCGCTGCTGGCAATATTCTGCCTGTACACCCACAATCAAACCCGAGAAATTCGGCGGCTATCCGATTACCTGACCACCCTGGTCAACGGCACGGCACCGCTGCTGGTGCCCGCCAACAACCAGGAAGGCGAGCTGTCCCTTCTGGAGAATAACATTTACAAAACCGCCCGCAAGCTGCAAACCCAGGCGGAGCTGATGCAAAAGGACAAGACCTACCTGGCGGACGCGCTGGCCGATGTCTCGCACCAGCTAAAGACCCCCATCACCTCCATGACGGTGATGACGGATCTGCTGCTGGAAGAGGATCTACCCGCCGAAAAGCGGCTGGAATTTCTAAAGGGTATTTCCGCCCAGCTGGAAAAAATGCAGTGGATGATCACCACTCTGCTGAAGATCAGCAAATTTGACGCGGGCACGGCTGTGCTGCACAAGGAGCCGGTGGAGCTGGCCGCAGTGGTGGAGCAGGCGCTGGCGCCCTTTATCATTCAAGCGGAGCTGCGCCAAATGACGCTGGCCGTAGACTGCCGGCAAGGGCAATTTTTGGGTGACCGGCTGTGGACGGTGGAAGCGGTGCAGAATATTGTCAAAAACTGCCTGGAACACATGGACAACGGTGGTACCCTGCGCTTAACCGGCACCCAGACCGCCCTCTATTGCCAGCTGGTGATCGCCGACGATGGCTGCGGAATCGAAAAAGAGGACCTGCCCCATATCTTTGAGCGGTTTTACAAGGGCAAAAACGCCGGGGCAGACAGCGTTGGCATTGGATTGGCGCTGAGCAAATCCGTGCTGAACCGGGAGAACGCCACCGTGGAGGTACAAAGCACCGTAGGCGTCGGTACCACCTTTACCATTCGATTTTATCGGAATATTATTTAAGGGCATTGACGGACGGTTCTTACGGCGGGCGGATACTATCCACCCCTACGAGGGCACTTTTGTAACCGATTGACCGTAGGGGCGGCAACCTGCCGCCCGCACTGCGTGCAATTCACTCATCGCACCCTACAAATGTATATTTTACGCAAATACATTGCCCCATTTTATAACAACGAAAAACGGACCACCTATACGGGTGGTCCGTTTCTTTTTGCTATTTTGTCCGTCTTTATTTAGCAGCGTTGAACTGGCGATCCAGCAGCACGTAATCCCGGGCGTTGATGATCCCGTCGCCGTTCACATCCAGCAGCCGCTCATAGCGGTCGCTGCCGGTCTTGGCATTCAGGCAGTCCAGGAAGGTGACCGTGCGCGTGTCTACCCCACAGCCGCCGGTGCAGGAGATGGTGGCCACGCCATCGGTGCTAAAGGCGGTAACTGCGTAGTGGTGATCGTCCGTGTACAGGGCGTACACCTCTTTATCCGCCGTGATATTCTCCAGCGTGTCGCTCCAACCGGCCAGCGCCTTACACTGGGGCAAAGCAAAGTCCGTAGGTGCAACCGCCGTTTGGCCGCTGTTCACCGCTACGGCAGAAAGCAGCACATTCTTGGTTTCGTCCCCATAAAAGCGCACCTGATAAAAGTCTTTGACAACCGTCACATCTACCGTCAAGGCACCGGCCAGATCCGAACCGGTGGCGTACTCATAAGTAAAGCCGTTTTGCATCAGAGCATAATCCGCGGTGACAAAATTGCCGTTCTCATACTTCTCCGTATCCTGGTACACCACGCCGTCCGCAGTCAAACCGTCCACCGGGGCATAAAACACATTATCCTGTTGCGTAGCGTTCACCGTAATGGTCTGCTGGCCCAGGGTCACGGCGGCCAGCGCCGTATTGGCGCGCAGATCCAGCGACGGCAGGTGGTTATTGGACACGATCAGGGTGGAAAGCGCTGTGTTGGCACCCAAGTTCAGTGTAGCCAACTGGTTGTTGGCACACTTTAGATAAGTCAGCGCTGTGCAGCCGGACAAATCCAAGGCGGTAAGCGCGTTGTTCTCGCACAGCAGGCGCTGCACACCGGCAGGTAATTTCAGCTCCGTCAGCTGGTCGGCAGCACAGTTGATCTGGGTCAGCGCCGTGTTTTTGCTTAGATCCAGTGTGCCCAACGCATTGTCCATACAGGTCAGCTGGGTCAGCTTGGACAGGGCACTCACATCCAGCGAGGTCAGCCCAATGTCTGCGCAATAGAGATTTTGCAGATTATAGAAATACTGTATGCCCTCCAGGCTGACAATGGGGGTACCTTCCCCCAGCACATCCTCCTGCCACGCAGGCAGCATCATACGGGTGATGCTGCTGCACTCAGAATCAGAGAGAATACCGTCGCCGTTTTTATCGCACTTCTCTGCCACGATTTGACGGAATCCGGCGTCCGGGAAATGGGTCTCGTCAATCGCCACATCCTGCGCCGCCCGTACAAGGAGTGTACCCGTAAAACAAGCGGACACCAGCAAGACGGCCAGCACCAGACTGAGCCATTTTTTGGTTTTTTGTTGCATAACTTAGAGTCCTTTCGTTGACGGGTTAAAATCTGTTAAAGGTCACCTGAATGGAGTTGGTCACAGTGGAGCCGTCCTCCAGGGTCAAGGTGCAGGTGATGGTGGCGGTGTATTTGGTGCCGAACATGGCGCCGCTGGCAGAAACCTTACCGGTTTGGTCCACCACCAGGTTCTTATTGTTGGAGGTCCACAAAGCGGACACATAGGCGTCTGCGTCTGCGGGATAGGTGCTCACGCCCAGCTGAATGCTCTTGTTGGTGTACATACCGCCGCAGCTGTAAGACACAGACTCTACCTCATTGCCGTCGTAAGTGAACTTGAAGCTGTCAATGTTGATCTTCTGGTTCACCAGCTTGACGGTAATGGTCTTGGTATAAGTCCGATCGTAAGCGTCCTTCAAGGTGTAGGTCACCTTCACGCTGCCGGAGGCGTCTGCGTTGGTCTTGGTAAGCACCAAGTTGCCGGCAGCATCCGTAGCTGCGGTTACATTGTTTTCTGCTGCCGTGGTCCAGGACGGATCCTGCACCATCGCGCCGTCGGCATAGGCAGCAGACAGGGTCACCTGCTGGTTGTCATCCACAACCAGCGCCTTGCCCTCGGTCACCGCAGCGCCGCCGCTGGTAAAGCCAATCTCGCCGGGGCCGACGAACTCGTGGCCGACCAGGGCATTCTGGGCCTGTTTCAGTGCAGAGGTGGCAGCGTCAATGGCCTCCTGTGAGGACTCATAGTCCGCATTGACCGCCACGGCCTTATCGTAAGCGGTCTTAAACGCCATACCGTAATCGTAAGCGTAATCCTTGTAATCCACCGCACCGGCATCCGCAATAGCCTGCTGCAAGGCGGAGAAATCATAAGTCGTATAGGCAATCACCGTGGCGGTGTAGCCGCCGTCCACCGTGGTGGCGGTAATGGTGGCCTTGCCCTGGGATACAAAGGTGATCTTGCCGCTGTTGTCTACCGTAGCGATCTCCGGGTGATCACTGGTAAAGGTGCAGTCCCGCAGCGCCAAGGAAGCAATGGTGGCAGAGGAGGTTACCGTGGGCGTAATCGTCACGGTATCCTGCGGTGAGCCGTGAACCATATCTGTGTCTATGCTTACACCGGTCACCGCATAGCGGGTGAAGCAAACCGTGGTGGTGGCAGTGAAGCTGTCGCCCTTCACGGTGGTGATGGTGCAGGTGATCTCTGCCCACTGGTTGCCGCTGTCTGTATTGGTCACCAGCCCGGTGTCGCTGACGGTGACCTTGTCGTTGGAGCTGGACCAGGTAATGCTCTGGTACAGACCGCCGGCAGGCGCCGTTACAGCAGACAGCTGAACGGTCTTGTTCTTCAAGCTCAGGTCATTGTGCAGGTAGCGGATATGACCCGGATTGGGAATGGTCACATTGGCCTGGGCCTCTGTATCTGCCGTCAGGCTCACGCCCTCGGCGATAATGTACTTCACCAAACCGTTGTGGGCGCTCTCCAGCAGCTCCACCTGGGCGTCAATCTCAGCCTGAGTAGACAAACCGCTGTCAATCATCGCCTTGGCCTGGGCACAGGCGGTCTCCAGCACAGCCAGGGAATCCTCCGTGTATATATACTGGCCCTTCGCCTGATTGACCAGGATTTGGTATTCGGCGTACTTGGCTTCCAGCACGGAGTAGTCCGCACGCACGGTTACGGCACAAGTGGCGGTGTAGCCGCCGTCCAGGGTTTTTACGGTAATGGTGCAGTCGCCCACATCCACCGGCGTAACCAGTCCGTTCTCTACCGTGGCCACAGCCGGGTTTGAGGAGGTCCAGGTTACATCGTTAAAGGTTTTATTAGAGGAACCGGCAAGCGTTGCATTCAGCTGTACCGGCTTCTGGGTCACCAGCAAATTCAACTGGGTCTGATCCAGGCTGACGCCGCTGATCACGCTGCCGCTCATTACAACGGTAAAGCTGCGGCTCAGTGTGCGGCTGTAATGGTCTGTGTTGGTCACCGTCACCTTTGCCCAGCCGTTGGCAGAAGCAGAGGAGGGACTCAGCACCAGCTTGCCATCGGTCTGCGTGGCTTTGATGTTTTTGCTGTCGTCCACCGTCCAGCTGATACCATTGCTGTCTGCACCCGCCGGCACGACGGCGGCGCTCAGCTCCAGCTTGTTGTTCTCATGCAGCGTATTGGCGTAGCCGTTCTTGCTCAGGTCGATGGACAAGGCGTCGTTGTCGCCAATCGTACCGCTGGTGCGCTGATTATAGCTGCCTATGGCGGTGTTGCGACTGTAACCCACATAGCTTACATCAATAGTCTGCGCTTTGATGACCTGATGACCTTCCAGTGCAGCGCCGGCCTCTATCAATGCCTGTGCGGCCTGGTTGATCTCGTCCTGGGTCTTGGTGTTGTCGTTCATCACGGACTGGGCTTCCTCATAGGCCTGCTTAAAGGTAATGCCTACGGTGTACTCATAGTCCTGATAATCCGTATCTTTATACTTCTCCAATGCGGCCTGCAGCGCGCTGCGATCACCGCCGGTGGATACGGAGCAGGTGGCGGTGTAGCCGCCGTCATAGGCAATGGCACGCACGGTGGTGGCGCCGGTGGACACAAAGGTCACCAAGCCTTTATCGTCTACGGTGGCGATATTTTCGTTATCGCTCTCCCAATAGAGGTCAGAGATGGAGGCCTTGCCCACGCCCAAGGTACCTGATGGCTGTACCGTTGCCGTCAGCTGATGGGTATCCCCAATGGAACCGCTGACAGCCGACTCAGAAATGGTAATGCCGGTGGCAGGTGTGTACGCAAAGGATACCCACACATCGTCCGTCCAGGTCTGGCCGAAGTGATCCGTAACCGTACAGGTAATCTTACCGTAGTAGCCCTCGTTCTTCAACACATTGAAGGAGGTGTTCTTGGCGGGAGAAGCCACGCCGTTTTCAGAAATCACGATCTTGTCGGTAGAAGAGGTCCAGGTAACGGACGCATAGTTGGCATTGTTGGGGTACAGGCGTACATTCAGATCCAGCTTAGCGTCCTTGTATGCGCCGTCGGTAAGCAGCGACACATCATATTGATAGAAGTTGCTGGCCTCCTCGCCGTCCAAGTAAATCTCTACATTATTAATATGCGTATATTTCTCCAGGCCCTTGTAAGCGGCGATCAGCTTTTCCAACTGGGCGTCCACTTCTTTTTGGCTGGATGCGTTGGCGTCGATCAGCGCCTGGGACTCGGCGATGGCATCCTGGAAGGCCTGCCAGGTGGCCGGGTAATAGTTGGTTTCTGTCAGCTCCAGCGACTTATAGGTATCGATCTGGGCTTGCAGGGCGTCATAGTTGGTCACCACATTTACCTTGCACTGGGCGGTATAGCCGCCGTCACAGGTGGTCACAGTCACCACGCAGTCGCCGCCGCTCTTAAAGGAAACCACGCCGTTCTGATCCACAGTGGCAATCTCCGGGTCAGAGGTGGACCAAATCACATCTGCCACAGAGGCCTTGCCCACAATGCCAAAGCCGGTGGGCTCCACCGTTGCCTTTAAGGTCTGGCTTTCGCCTACCTTGCCGCCGACGATCTCCGTGGTGTCCAGCTTAATGCCGGTAACCGGGTCGTTGGCAAAGGCCACATACATGCTATCGGTGTATACATTATCCATATAGTCGGTGGCGGTAACGGTAATCTTGGCCTGGCAGGCCTTGTTACCTGCGGGCTTCACAATACCGTTGGCGTCTACCTTTACACTGTCGTTATCGCTGCTCCACTTGATGGTGCGATACATAGCGGTCTTGGGTGCCACCTGGGCGTCCAGATCCACAGAGTAGCTGTCATACCGCTTAGTGGTAGACACCTTCACGCCGCGGAACGCGCCGGCGTCCGAGCCGTCCTTGTTTACAAGGGTCACACCGGTCAAGCCGATATAGCCGCCCAGCTTGTAGAAAGCGTACAGCAGTTCACGGGCGTAAGTATTACAGCTGTCCTGGGCAGCCATAGGCTCATCATAATAGACATAATAAGCATAGTCCAGCTTTCGGCTGAAGTCCTTATATAATGTTTTATTTTCGTTGGTGCGCTCGATCACCGTGTCCTCGCAGATGTTAATCACCTGCTTTAAGTAATCCTTGTCCGGATACACGGTCACCTGCTTCTCCGCCACAATACCGCCGGAAGCAGACACGCAGTACAGGGTAGCGGTGCCTACATCCACACCGGTAACCACCGCGTCGCCGTTGTCGTTGCCCTTGGGGGCTACGGTCAGCACGCCCTCATCGGAGGAATACCAGTTGGCGCCGTAGCAGGCCTGTGCCGAGGAGGTAGAGCCGCTAAAGGTCATGGCGTGAGACACATCCAGGGTCTTGCCGTTGATCACGGACAGATCGTCACCGTTAATGGTGTTGGTCTCTGCGGCGTTACGCACCACGCAAAGGGTCACCACATCGGACTGAATATCGCCGTCCTCAGACACGCACCAAATATGTACACTGGAGGCGCTGGTGCAAGAAGCCTTGGCCACCACCTTTACGGTGCCGGCGGTCTTATCCTCGTCCTTCAGCTCAAACTGATCCGTATTATCAATATACCATTTTACATTCTTATTGGTGGCGTCTGCCGGGTCCACATTGGCCTTAACCAGCACGCCGGTGCCATCATACACCGTGCTGGCAGTAACGGTGGCAAAATCCAGCGCTTCACCGGCCACCTCCGTCTGCTGCTGCTGCAACTTCACGCTATTGGCCAAAACAGCACTCTTTACGGCACTTTCAACAGTCACATCAATGCCGGACACCGGCAGACCGTTGAAAATCGTGGTCTGTGTTTGCACCTGGGAGATGGTGTAATAGCTGCCATCCAGCAGTTTGTAGCCGGTGGAGGCTTTCAGTACCACCGTGGCGGTACCGCCGGACAGCGCCGTGTAGTTGCCATCCTTGTCCAGCCTGGCGATCCCGTCCTCTACCGAGCCGTCGTGGTGAACCGTGGTGGTCTCGCCGGTGGTCTCGTCGGTCACCGTTTCATCATAGGCGTCGCCCGCCCACAGATACTTGGGATTGCCGTCTGCGTCCGTACCGTCCAGCAGGCCCCAGGTAATGTTCAAATTATTGGCCTTGCTTACACGCACCGGGTACACCGTGTAGGTCAGCGTTTGCTGATCGCCGATATTGCAGTCCCGCTGGGCGTGGATCACCGCATCGCTGAGCACCCGCCCGGTTTTGCCGGTTACGGTAAGCTCTTTGGTTCGTACCACCTGATTGGCAGCGGAAGTCGCCGTGATGGTGCACTTTTGACTGTTTGCAACCGTGCCCATGTTGCCCCCTGCGTCACGACCGGTGATGATACCGGTTTTGGGATCTACATAGGCCACACTTTCATCCGAGGAGGACCAGGTAATATCCGAAACATCGGCCGCAACGGGTTTGGCATCCGTAATGGCCATTTGGATCTGGGCACCCTCCTGTACCGTATCCGGACCGGTAATGTTAAAGTCCGTGCAAGGCACACCGTCTACAACGGTAAAAGTGATGGTATCATTGTATTTCAATTTAAGCAGAATGTTGGCGATGATCTTCACCGCAGTAGCCGTCAGCTGTATAGCGTCGGCAGAATCGCCCACAATATCCTTAATGGCAAAGCAAGCGTCCAACAGCGCCGCCAGCACATTGCGGTCCATGTCGATACCCAAATACTTGATCAGAATATCCGCCAGTTTTTTGGTATCAATGGTGCCGGTATGGTCCAACTTGTAAATATAGTTGACCAGCTTTAACAGATTGTTGATAAATCCTTCCGTATCCGGCGACACAACGATGGTCACCGTACCGGTGTTCTTAAAGGTTACCAAACCGCTGTCATCCACCGTGGCAATCACCTTGCCCTGGGTAAAGACGGAAGAACTCTTTACCGAGTAGACCACGCCCATGTGCAGCCGCACCGGGGTGGTCACGGCGCTCAGCTGGCAGGTGGTGCCCTTAGCTACCGTGGTCTCAATCTGGGACTTATTGGTGATATGGGTACCGTTGGGCAGGAAGTTGGCATAAAACGCATCGTTCTTCGTGACCGTCACAGCCAGCTTGTCGTCTGCCTTTACTTCGCCGTTAGCGTCATACAGGGTAACATGAACAACGGAATTGATATTGTCCAGGTATTTGCGCAGGGACTCGATCCATTTGGCGGAATAGGATTCAAAAATCTTGCCCAGGGCAGAATCCGCACCCATGGTCTTTTCAATCAGGGCAATGATCTCGTCCGTGTCCATGGTGTCCACATTCACCTTATCATTGAACAGGGCTTTTTCCAGCGCGGCGCCTGCAATCTTGCCCACCAGCGGCACCGGCTTTACCTCATTGTCAATCCAGTTGTGGATCACAGCACCCTTAGAGGAGTCAAAGGCCTTGACCAAGCCATTTTGGTCCACATCCACCAAAGTGGGCGCCTCGCTGTACCACTTGACATAGCCGTTGTCCGGGATCTCGCAGTCAATGAGCTTGTAGCTCAGTTGCAGCGTGTCGCCCTCCTTCATCGTCTCATGGTAGGCGTTGCCCTCCGCGTCCGTATCTTGTACCGCATTGCCGTCTTCATAAAACAGCTGAATGTTGTACACGCCGATCACATCGCCCGCCCAGGCAGAAAACGCCGGGGTCAGCATGGTAATCACCGTGAGTACGGACAAAAAGACACTGAGTACGCGCTTCTTGCTGTACATAAACTTCATAGAACCATCCTTCCGCTTTGCCGCAACGACAGCACCCCTTGCACTGCTCGCTTAGCACCTGTATTTCGGCGCACCGCGACAACATTTATAC
>ERZ1032445.483-NODE-483-length-10192-cov-13.471441_pt1 | contig 10192 bp, 7 predicted proteins | sample MGYA00518161_ERZ1032445 | MGnify/ENA primary metagenome ERZ1032445 (study PRJEB33719, sample SAMN04261326) | wastewater metagenome | biome: periurban shantytown; feature: human; material: feces | host: Homo sapiens | place: Peru: Lima | collected 2013-01-24 ...
GGGTATCTTTTCTTTTGTCTCCTTGTGTACAATGGTAAAACTTGTCAGCATCACGGGAAAACTCTTTTCTCCCTTGTTGATGCTAACCTTAGGCAATGGTTCGCCATTAGCATCCACCATCTGCTTCTTGTTACCTTGCTTGTCCGTCTGATAGTTCAAACCCACTGCACGATTAAAGGTGCAAAACACTGGTAGTTCATAGCCTTTCTTCTCACACAGCATGGTGAGCAGCAAGGCATTCATGCCGTTATACTCCCTGCCAGACAGGTTCTTCGGCCAGCTCAATGTACCTTCCGTAAACCAAGGCTTTTGCCATCCGTCCTTGCTTCCCAACGACTCGATTTTCTCTATCATCATGTTGGCGAAGGTGTCCAAGGCTCTGTCCTCAGCATTTTTTCCATCGCCATTATTCTGTGGACTCTTATTGTAATATGCCATACTTGCTAATTGTTAGGATGATACGGTTTCTTCTTCCACTGGTTCAACTCCGCCACCTTGCAGCCTAAGTTGAGTCTGTCGTTATACACCGAGATTTCCAACTCGCCCTTTGCCTCGATGGTGGCTTTCGACTGCAGCCATTCTTCCTTTTCTTCCGAGAACCGGACAAAGCGCACCCATGTAAAGGCAAATTCTTCTCCAATCTTCTCTGCACTGAAAGCAGAAAACATCAGGAAAGCCTTACCATTTTTGCCTTTCTTCATATCAATGTCCTTACCGACCTTGCCTTTGAATTCCATGTCGCCCACGATGCCATCCTTGCTTTCCGATACGGGAGACAGGTTCACTTCCGATACTTTCAAGTTGAAATACAGGTTGTCATCTTTCTTCTTGAAGGTCAATACACCTTTCAACTCAATGCGGTTGCCCACGACAATGCCTTCCGCATCGTCACCATCCATGATACAACTGACAGTCACGGTCTTGTTGATACCATTTTTGGCTGGCACCACCACATCCACGGAATATGTCGTAAAAGGCATTCCGTCCTTCCCATTGCGAACCACTGCAGCCTTGCTGACGGTTCCGCACACACTTACGTTACATTTAATCATAGCTCAAATACTTTTTTATTCGTTTTCAATCGACCAAGATGTGGAATTTCCAAGTATCTTACTTTCTTTGCATTGTCTGACTTCGACTTTCTTGCTGTTCTAGAACTTGCTCATAGTTTTGCGATGCCTGTTGCGTCAGCACGATAGTATTCACCATTCCAGCGATGCGCATTTTCTTGGCATCATTGCTCAGGTTGGTATCACCCAACACTTGCGACAATCTACAAAACTCCGCATTGGTCAGCTCTCTCGTCACTTTGGTAGTGCCATTGTCCGCTTGCAACACAGCCTTTCCATTGTCGCCAACGCTCAGCACACATTCATTCATAGTCGGTATCAACGGTTTCAAGTCCACCTGCCTTTTGCTTACAGCTTCTGAGATTTGCGCTTTTTGCTCTTCCTCGCTTTTACTGTCTATTTGCACAGCGAGGGCAAACAGACTGCTATACATGGTAGTCACCAATCCCATTATCGGGTCTGCACTTGACAATCCTGTGCTTGCGTCCTCGGATGAAAGCAGTTTCTTCATCCAATCGTCAGGTGACAGACTCGTGTCCACTGCCGAACTATTTCCCTTGTATTTTGCCAACAGGTCATTGCCGTTATACAATGCTTGTTGCTTCAGATTGCCTTTCTGCGCTATCTCCGCCAAGTACGATGCAGGATCCACGTCCCTTGTCTTGCCGTCTGCCGATATGGTCTTCACCCCGAAATGCAGATGCTCACCTGTGGTTCGCGTTCCAGTATTGCCAGATACACCCAACTTCTGTCCTGCTTTTACCTCATCACCCACCTTCACGACGATACTGTCCAAGTGCATATAGGTGGTTTGCACCTTGCTTCCATCCGATCTTGCGTATTCCACTGTCACAGACTTGCCACCGCCAGTATTGGCATTGTGGTTCACAGCTACCACCTTGCCACCATTCTCGGTTGCCAACACATCATCATGCTTGGCTCTGATGTCAATGCCCTTGTGCATCTGCTGTTTGCTTTTGTCCATAGGGTCTTGACGCATACCGAATGGAGAAGTGACAAACAAGAACTCGTCCCTTTTCACAGGGAATGAGTATTTGTCGTTGGTTGTTTGAGATGCTGTTTGCTTCTTTTCGTCATTATTGGATGTCGATACCGAAGACGATACCGTTGCTGAAGTCCTTGCATTCTGTTCTACGCCGAACTTCTTTCCCTCAGCCCTCATTTCTTGCATTACTTGTTGGTCATACTTCTGTAATCCATTGATCTCGATAATCTTTTGCAAACTGGCTGCATATCCTCCATTGGTGGCATAACCGCCTCGCTCAATACCTTTTGTCCATCCCTTGTAGTCGTCGGGAGAGAGTTTGAAACATTGGCTGTAGCGGCTGCTGTTCTTCAATATTTTGGAATGGTGTTCGTATGAGTCACCCACCGTGGCATACTTGCAGAACTTCTCATTCGGCTTGTCATCGGTATAGACAAGATAATCGCCACCGTTCTTCAGCCAACTTTTCGAAGCCTTCACGCCAAAATGGTTGTTGCCCAACTGCGACAGTTCACTCTGTCCATTACGGCTTTCTAAGATGCCTTGCGCCAAGGTGACGGAAGCAGGGATGCCATATCGCTTCATTTGTTCCATCGCCTCGGCAGCATATCTTTCTGCATATTGCTGATTCTTGCTCATGTCTTTATATCCTCATTATTATCGTTTCATACCGCCAGAACGCTGCTGTTCCTCAGTATTTTGCTCCTCTTGCTTCTGCTTGGGTGCCTCCAACTGGTCACAGATAGCTACTCGTTCTCCTGCTCGGATAAGCTTGGGTAGATAGGTGTCCAAGGCATGATGTGGAAAGCCAGCCATGTAGGGACCAGCTTGGGTGTTTCTCTTTGTCAATGTAATCCCCAACACTTCCGATCCTCGCTTGGAATCCTGTTCATACATCTCATAAAAATCACCTACACGAAACAGCAGCAAAGCATCAGGATGCTTGGCTTTCAACTCCTTCCATTGCTTCATGATGGGAGAGTCCTTGTTCTCTTCCTTCTGCTTACCCTTTGTTTCTTCCTTCTTTTCCACAGTAGCGTTATTATTTCTTTGAACAGTCGCATCCTTCTCTTCCCTAATATCTGTCTTTTCCTCAGAAGATGCTTGCTTGTTCTCTTCCTCATGATATTCTCGATGCTCTTCCTCATGCTTATCGGTGGAGACTTGCGTTTCTTGATTCACCTCAGTTTCCTCTCCTTGTTTTTCTGATGCTGTCTGCTCCTGCGCCTGTCCTTTCTGCAGGATGTCAGCAAACAAGGTTGCTGCAAGATGTTTCTTATACTCGTTTTTGTCTTCGGCTATCCACATCCGTTGCCATTGGCTTGGCGATACCACACGAGGCTGCAACTTGTCTGCGCCATCAATGGTGGCTGCACACAGAATGACATCGTTCTTTGCCTTGAACACGTTCACTTTCTGTATGCGATTCATGTCCACCTCGTTGTGCTGACCGCTGCCGAACAAGTCCACCTTCAGGTCAGGCTTTGTCTCTGCCATCGCATAGTATTTCTGTGCCAGTTCCACCCTCAAACTGTCCATCGTGTCCTGCGCCTGTTTCAGTGTGGTGAAGAAGCGGTTTAAGTCCGCCTTGTCGGGATAGATGGAAAAAGCCTTCTGTCCTTCGGGCTTGATATACATCGCCCAACGCTTGTTGTCATCCTGCACCATCTGTATGCGGTCGAAGCCCACCTGCTTGCTCTGGCTCACGGCATCACTCACGTCTATCTTGGATATGTCTTCCAGTTGCCAGTTCTTCAATTTTGCCACAGTGATGTCCTTTCCTGCAAAATAGCTGTCATCAGGATGGTAGCCCAAAGCGCCATCGGGATTATAGAACTTGACAGACTGAAAACCTTCCTTCTGCAAGGCATGTTCAATGCGCTGCTTGCTCATGCCCGACACCTCGTTGTTTACTTCCAATGATGCTCCTGCTGGCAACACCACATCGGCATTCTTGTTTTCCACATCCCTTACTATCACCACAAACTTTTGTTCGCTGTCGGGATGCTTGGCTATCTCATCTGCCACAAAGTAGTGTTTGGGCATCTGCGCTTGCATCTCGGTGGTCTGCTGCTCGTTCTTCAAGGATGAATATTCAATTTTCTCGCCACGCTCTGCCTTGCGGATAACGTCCAAGGCATTGTTCACATCACTCTCTATGGCATCTATCAGACATGGATTTTCTTTCAGTTCACGGTTCCAGTAATCCACCAGTCCCATGTTCTCCTTGGAAATCTTGGCTGGCATTCCCATTTCCATCATCTTGATGCCCGAAGCGAGTTCCACCACCAGTTTCTCTTGCTTCACGGCATCCTCCGATGGCGCAATGCCGTTCTTCATCACCATGCCTTCCCTTGCCAGTCGCTGTTGATGTCCTGTAGCACTCACCACTTGGCGCAGCATCTCTTGCACAAAATCGCTATAATGCTCAAAGTTTTCTTGCTTTGGCATATACACAGCATCTTTTTCTGTGTCATAATGTGCCACTCCGCTTCCGTCTTTGCGCACCGCCATCAGGTTGTCCTTCATCTTCTGGATGAAGTCATTCACTTGACTACGCAATGCCTTGTCTTCATTCGCACCGACATTCGCCTTCACCACATCTTCATATTTTTCTTTATCTTTCAGTGGCAACATGGTTTGGTCGATGTTGAACAGCACTCGTATTTCCCGATTATGTATGCCCTTGTACTGTGTCTGATCGGTAGCCGACAATTCCTGGTAGTCCTTTCTGCTGATGATGTCTTCCGGATTATGACGGTTCACATACTTGTTCCACGCATACCAGTTGAACGGCACGCCTCTCTCATGCGCCATCACAGACTCGTCTCGCTTCTTTGCTTCACTAAATAACGTGTAAAGATTTGTAGAAAATCCGTTCTTGTCGGAGTTCAATCCCATCACGAGGGCATTGAACGGACTCACTGCCGCTCCCTTTGGGTAAAACCGTGGATATTGTTTTCCTTGCTCGTTCAGCCAGACACCCTTGTTGTCGACTGCTTTCGACAGGGCTTCGGTGATCAGTGACACTTGACGCTCTGCCGCATTCTTCTCTTGTGGACTTTTCTCTTTCATTGTATGGTTGTTTTACGTTTTCTTCTATTATCTTGAACGTTGAATAACTTCTCGCTGCTCTACGTTTTCCATCGTCTCGTTTCTCACAGTTCTCACTTCTTGCTCACCATAGTTGCGTTCTATCATCTGTCTCATTTGGTCACTCTTGGCAAGCACGGCATTGGCAAGGGTGTTGAGTGGTAAGGCTCCTGCTTGATATGCTCCAACCACATGCTCTGGCAGTTGGATGGTGTATGGCACTCGGTCGATGGTTGCCACCAAGCAATTGCCTTGCAGCACGGGGTTGGCTATTCGGGGATTCAACGGTTCGTCTGGATAGGACTTATATTGCACTGCTTGTGATGTTGTATTATCGTATGATACAGCATTTCCATCATTGCTTTCCCGTTTGTTTTCCAATGCTTCATGTCCTGCCTTGTTCAGCAGATTGGCACCGCCCATACCGATGAGTGTCATCTTCAATAGCGGATTCTTCACGAACATTCCTGCAAGGATGGCGGCTATCGGCATCATATTGTCCTTCAAGCCTAATGATTGCGTCTTGCCAGTGAACAGTCCAACAAGGATGTCGGGCAACATGGCTATCACATAGCCGAGATTATTGCCGATGTCGCTGAAACCATTCAGTCCGAAGTTCTTCAACAGTCCTTCCCATCCGTTGCTGTTGTCACGCTCTGGCTGTTCCTGCTGCGTATCTTCCGATTGTTGCTGTTCTGCATCTTCTTGTAGGGCCTCTGTCTCATTTCTTTCTTTGATGATACGCTCAGCTTCTGCAACCTTGGCTGCGTCGTGCTTGGCTTTCTCTTCCAGATAGGCATCTTCCTTGCCGGGTGCCACTATCAGCGGTACATTCTTGTATTTCGGATCGTTCCGTTTCTCTTGCTCTTTTTGGAAAGGAAACTTAAAACTGTTATCTGTCCATGCCATAGGCGTAAATGCTTTTTGTGGGATATGAATCTTGTTATGGAGTTTGCTGTTGAGCGTCTTGACATAGCCATTGTCGGTGGCATTCACTTTCTTGGCTTGTGAGCGAAAACCAGTGAAGGCATTGCCGTTCTGTCCGAATACGCCCTTGCTGATGCTCAATTCCATGGTTTGCTCTTTCCGCTGTTCGCCGTTTCCCTTCTTGGAATCGAGGATATAGCCCAATGCCATGTCGCTCCCCACCAAGGTAGCCAATGACTTCCAACTGCCGATACCGCCCAGGGTCACGGCATCCACTACAGAGGCGGTAGCCCTTCCTGCAAACTTCTCCGTCTTGCTTGGCTTGTAGACTTTCTCGCCACGAGCCTCTATCTCTGCCGTCAATGGTGATTTCAGGAGCTCTTCTTGCAGTCCCCAGATGCTGTTTTGTGCTGCCTTTCGCAAGATGTAGTCCATCGTTGACTTGGGTGTATTGTCCTTGACGAGCTTCCCAATCATCAGGTCTTCCATCCTTTGTGCAACGTATGCGTATGCCAAATCCTCGCCACAGGCTTTCGACAAAGCGTCATATTTGCTTCGTCCAATTTCCTTCACCACGGCATTGCGCCACTCGCCAGCAAGAAGAGCCAAATCCTTCACGATGTTTTTGTCCTTCCATATCTTCTGGTTGCACATCGCCAGATAGTCCTCCGTGGTTTTGCTGTTCCATTTGCCTGTTTGCTTTAGAACAAACTCGGTGTTGTCGGCATACGGATTGGCAGAAGCAAGCACTCCTGCCAAACTGCTCTGGTATCTGCCTCTTTCCTCCAGTTGCTTGTGAGTCAAGTCATCTCGCACCTGTTTCATCACAGGTGCCAGCTTGCCGTCAAAATATCCTTGAAGGCAATACTCCAGTTCTGCAAAGCGTGTCGGGTTCTTGATAGTACTCATTATAGCGTTACGTTTAGTTGACCTAATATCTGTTCTCTTGTCTGCTCGATGGCTTGGTGATACACTTCCATCTGCTTTGGAAAGTATTCCTCCAGCCAAGCGTCTTTCTCTATTCTGTCATGGATGAAGAGGATGGCTTGCTGCAGTTCTATCTCCACGGAGCATTCTCCTTCCTCTCGGTTATTGAACCACGCCTTTGTCCACCATCTCACTCCTGCACGGTCGGGATAGACGCTCACCAACCTTGGAATATCAAAGCTCTGCACATCGATGTCCAGTTCAGCAAGCGGGTCGATGATGCCACTCGTCCTTATGGCTTCGTCATGGAGTTTTTTTTTAGAACTTCGCTCAATGTGGACAGATAGATGCCATGCCGCAATGCCAGATAGTTCAAGAAATCCGCAATCAGCAAGTTCTGCACCTTGCAAGCCAATGGCATGGCTCTCTGCCCGATGCCTAACGGATTGCTGATGGATGGCATAGCTTCATATAAATAGTGTTTCGCCGCTGACAAGGTAAAGATGTTTCTCAGCGACTGCTCTGCATGTTGCGGTGTCACATACATACCTTTATACAGGTCTTCCATATACGATGGCATGAAGCGCAGCATCAATTCTTCTATCTCTTTCTGGTCTTTGTCATACTGTGTGGCTATATTCATGTCGTAGGTCTCAAACTCAGGAAGACCTGTCTTACCGGTCTGTTCCATTGCCTTCACATTGCCATATAGCATGGTCAGGAAATCAATCGGATTGATTTCCTTGCCGTCAAACTTTACCTCGAAATGCAGTCTGTCACCGCTCAATGCCACGATGTTTCCTGCCTTCACGGTTTGTCCGAAGTTCACGAACACGTTGGCAAGATGGGCGTAGGTCACTTCATATTTGCCGTAGCGTATCACTTGGTAGATGCCGTGTGTCGCATCATTGCCAATGCCCGATACCGTTCCGCTTGCCAAGGCAGACAGCAGATAGTGGTTTGCCTCAAAGTCCAGTCCGTGATGGAAGAACACGGTTCCTGTTACAGGATGCTTCTGTTTGCCATAGCCAAGTGTCAGTTCCACATCCTTGCCTCGCTCCTCAAAGGGCATGCAAAAGCCGCTTTTTGATTGCAGCATCATTTCTTCTGTATATCTCATGTTGTTGTCGTTTTTATGTTTATCGTTTCATGCCGCCACTGCGTACGGTCGTTTCTGCTTCGTTCACATTTCTTCCTTGACCGCCATCACCACTGACAATGTTCTTGATATTGGAATTGTTGCCGATAAGCATCATGCCGAGTATGGCTCCTGCTATCTTGCCAAGCCATCCGAAACGTCCGAAGGTGAGAAACGCTGCTGTCACCAGTCCTGCAAGGCTCAGTCCAGACACGTTTCCTTTCCCTAAGTTCTTGAAGAAATTGCCGAACATCTCCAGTCCGTTTCCTCCGAAGATGCCACGGAAGAAGTTACTCATACCGCTCCACTTGCTGTTGATGTCGCCCATGGCACCATTCACCGCATCCACGGCTTCCCCTGCTTTGTTCTTTAATCCTTTTACATCTTCCACGGCTTCGGATATTTTCTCTGTGGTGTCTTTTCCTACCACCACATCACTGGCTATCTCCACCATGCTCTTGTCGTTGACAAGGTTCTGCCATGCCACATATCCTGCTGCGCTGCCCACAGCGGCTGTTTTCATCGCACTTCCTGCGCCTTTTAGTGCTTGGGTGGGATGCACAGCAGTATTGCTTGCAGATTTCAGTCCTTGCTTGGCGACACTACCCGCACCTTTCAAGGCACTGCCACCATACTTTGCTATCTTTGCCCATATACTCATAGTCGTATCTTTTCATTGTTATTTGATCTTTCCGTTTCGCTTCCATCTGTTCATGCAGTCCTTCACGATGGTTTTCTTGTCTGCCTTGTCGTGGCTACCTTCCTCTATCTCTGCCCAGATGTCCGCCATCGAGGTGTACTTCACCGCCTTGGTCAGCCGTTGCAGCTTTTTGTTCATTACCTTCAGATTGGGGCGGATGCCGAAAACGATTTCCACTCGTTCTTTCTCGGTCATCTTGTTGCCCGACAAGCATACAAGCCTGATGTCATTTACTATCTCCACGCTGCCCATAATCAACTCCCGATAGATCTTGTTGCGCTTGGCTGACAGTGCCACAGCAAGGGCATTGCTCGAATGTTTATCCAGTTGTTTGGTGAATCCTCCCAAGTTATCCACCAGTCGGTCTATCTCGTGATAGAAGCCATATACCTGTGCAGCATACACCACGATGGAGCGGAACGAGTCCAAATAGTTGTTGAACTCTCGTTGCAGATTGGTGGTTCCTTCCACTTCCTCTTTCAACCAGATATGCCCGGTGGTCTGCATCAGCATCACCTTCTCCTGGTTCTTCAACTCTTTTTCAGCCTTGTCTGTATATGCGTATATCATTCCTGCCAACACAGGGTCGTTCTGGGCTTGCATCTTGCAGACAGAAAGCAACATGATGCCAAAGCAAAATATCCATGTTCTCATACTCGAATGCTTTTATATAATTATGGTGTACTGACTTTGGCAGCTCTCCGCCACCGTCCCAATGCTTGCGTAGCAATCTCACCATTATTTCTGTCTATCATCCCTGCCGTGACATTGTTCCACACATCACTCATTGTATAGTAGCGGATGCTCAGATACAGTTTGTTGAGCTTCTTTTGGAAAGCTGATAGTTTGTCGTTTAATGCCCACAATGTCTTGGAGCGGTCTGCTCCTGTCAGCATATTCTCTGTGCCACCATTCGCCACGGCATCGTTCAATAGATTGAAAACCGATACCAATTCCGTTGCCGTCTCGATATACAGGTTGTTCATGCTCATACTTGCCACAATGCCCTGCGGATTGCCCTTAATGGCTGTCTTCAACTTGGCGAGCGTGATGAAAATCTTCACGCCATCATCATACAGATGGGTACATGCTTTCAGCGAAGAGGCATAGCCGTTCACTGATTTCAAGTAGCTGTTGTACTTCTTCTCCCATTTGTGTATCTGGTTAAACTCAGCAGCCATTGTATTCTGCAACAACGCCGTCTTGGTCTGTCCGTTGATTTGCTTTTCGATCTCACTGTTGATAAGTTCATTGCCTTCTGCCAATGCCATCCATTCCAAGGGATTGGATGACACTAATTGTGCCTTGGCTTCCGATGCCGTTGCTATGCC
>ERZ1032445.487-NODE-487-length-10169-cov-13.353372_pt1 | contig 10169 bp, 7 predicted proteins | sample MGYA00518161_ERZ1032445 | MGnify/ENA primary metagenome ERZ1032445 (study PRJEB33719, sample SAMN04261326) | wastewater metagenome | biome: periurban shantytown; feature: human; material: feces | host: Homo sapiens | place: Peru: Lima | collected 2013-01-24 ...
GAAGTCGGCTATGTCCGTGGGATGAAGTACCTGGGACATACCTTCTACAAGACTGGAGAGGGATGAAGGTTGCGTGTCCATCCAAAGAGTTTGCTCAAACTGAAAGCGAAACTAAAGATGCTGACGGGCAGGAGCAACGGGATGGGATATGAACGCAGAAAGGTCGCGCTACACCAAGTCATACGCGGATGGGTGTCATACTTCAAGCATGCAGATATGAAATCGTCACTGGTCGCCATTGATAAATGGCTTCGTAGACGGATACGTATGTGCATATGGAAAAGTTGGAAGAGACCTAAGACAAGGATAAAGAATCTCATACGATGCGGTATCAAGCCATATTGGGCAAGAATCTACGGCAACAGCAGCAAGGGATATTGGGCAAATGCGGAAGGTATAATGCACCACGCCGCGACCAATGATAAACTCCGTGCCGCCGGTTATCCTTGTTTGATGGACTACTATGTCAGATTGCACGTAAGATAAGGAACCGCCGTATGCGGAACCGCACGTACGGTGGTGTGAGAGGTCGGAAAACGAAAGTAGGAAGAAAACTACTTCGTTTTCCTCCTACTCGATTGATTACTTCTATAAGGTTATTCTTTCACGCACCTTACGCACATACCTTGCGAGCGGGCGTCCTTCATAACCTTGAATGTTCTTTTGCTCTTCATAATAGCCATATACTGGCCGTACATTTCAGGACTGGTTGAGGTCGCTGATCTGACAGCGGCGGTTCCGAACCATACACCGGCGTATGGGTTGGCCTCTGGATAGTCAAGTCCTCCGGAAGCATAGACCCTTGTCCCTGTGCAAGGGAACCACTGGTCATAGATAAGAGCCCCGTGGTTCTCTGCGTCCAGGTCATATCCGTGAATTTCATCCAAGCGTACGGAGTGTTGCCATCGGCGTCGCTGACCGGCACCTTGTAGCCCACAGGACACGGATCGTAGATGGTCTTCTTCATCGAGACTCCTCCCCAGTAATCATCATCGGAGACATCAACCCAATCCTTTGTGATGTAGTCGCAGACATATTCAGGCTCACCATATTCGTCCACTTCTCCGGTCGCCTTGTAGGTCATCGCATAGAATGTCGTAGGGAACTGGATCGAATTCTCGATTGTGCCGTGGTAGTCAGCCAAATCCTTTATCTTGAAGAGGACCTTTCCGTCGATGCCGTAGAGTTCTTTCTCTCCGTCAGCCACATAGCTATAGTCTTCGTTCTGGATTGTGAATCCGGCTGCTCCAGGGAACGGATCCTTGCGGCCCCATTGGTAAAGCATCCCGAAGTTGTCGAACGAGCCTCTGTTCATGTCGGTGGCTCCAATATTCCTGTCCATGAATGTCCACTGTGTTCCGGAAGCGTTTGCTTCGGTGGTGAAGAGAGTCTTCTCAGGATCATAGTCGCAGATCCAAAGGTGCCAGCTCCACAGGATGGTTCCGGCTTCATCGCATACCGCTACGAGGGCGTTGCCTTTGCTTTCAGCGATCTCGGCATAGGCTGTCTTGGTCTCTGGATTGAGGAAAAGGGATTTCACAAGTCCCTTGGCGTCCTGCCATACGAGTTTTACAGAGGCCGCCGAGCCTGTCAGTTCCGTCGCGGAGTTTCCTTTGTGCGCCACATCGAACGAGGCGACGCTTCCTGGCTTGACGATGTAGCAGTTGGCGGTGCCGTTCTCCGAAAGATTCACCGCGGCCGCCGAGATTTCTTCTGGAACGTAGATTGGTTTTTGAGGTCCGTTGTCTTTCTCACATCCTGTAAAGGAGACGCTTGCCGCACACAGCAATGCCGCGAGCAGGCTTTTCTTGTAGTTGGTCATAAAATAATTTGTTAAGTACGTTTATATTTCTATCGTGATAGATAGGAATATAATTTCGTTCTTTCCGCATTATTTTACTATAAAATCGGTTTTATCCGATGTTTGAAGCATTCTTTGAATATTTATTCTCTGCGGCGGTCTTTCCACAACCTTTACAGTAGTCTTTTCACGACCTTGAAGAACTTGTAAGGCATATATCGGAATGGCAGGTCCAGCCAGGTCGGAGTTGTGACGACCGCGCGATAGTGAGTGAATGCGTCGAAACTACGTTTGTGGTGATAACTGCCGAGTCCGGAGTTGCCGACTCCGCCGAACGGAATGTTCTCGTTGGCGATGTGCATTATCGTGTCGTTTATGCAGGCTCCGCCTGAGGACGTGTGACGCAGGACGTAATCTCCGCGGCTTCCGAAATAGTACAGAGCCAGAGGCTTTTCCCTTGACGTGACGAATGAGATCACCTCATCAATATCCTTGAATGTCTGCACGGGGAAGATCGGACCGAAGATCTCCTCGCGCATCACCGGAGCGTCCGGCGAGACTCCGTCCAGAACCGTCGGCTCGAAATACCTGTCGCCACGGTCCGTGTGCCCTCCGAAAGCGATCTGTCCGTCTTTAAGATAGCCCTCCAGCCTGTCGAACGCTTTGTCGTTGACAATCCGGACGAAATGCCCGGTCGTGCTTGCATCGGCTCCCAGCAGTTCCTTGAAACTGGTCTCCAGTTCTTTAAGGAACTCATCTTTGATCTCTTCGTGTATCATAAGATAGTCCGGCGCGATGCACGTCTGCCCGGCGTTGAGGCTCTTGCCCCAAGCTATGCGCTTCGCCGCCACCTTGATGTCGGCATCCTTGTCCACGATGCACGGACTCTTACCTCCGAGTTCCAGCACGACCGGCGTAAGGTTCTTCGCCGCCGCTCCCATCACGATTCTGCCAAGTGCCGGGCTTCCGGTGAAGAATATGAGATCCCAGCGTTCCTCCAGCAGAGCTGAGTTTACCTCACGGTTTCCTTGGACGACAGCGACATATTCATCGCTGAATGTGTCCTCGATCATCCGCTGGATTACCTTGGAGACGTTCGGGACGTAAGGGGACGGCTTCAAAACCGCCGTGCAGCCGGAGGAAATGGCTCCAACAAGCGGAGTCAGAAGCAGCTGCACGGGATAGTTCCACGGCGAGATGATCAGCGCGGTGCCAAGCGGCTCGCTGATGATCCTGCTTCGTGACGGGAACATCTTCAGCGGAGTCGCCTTCCTTTGCGGCCTGCTCCATTTCCTTATGTTATGAATATGGCTGCGAATCTCCCCGAGAAGTATGCTGACCTCTGTCAGGTAAGCCTCCTCGTAGGACTTGTGCAGATCCGTCCACAGTGCCTCGCACAGTGGTTTCTCCCATTTGCGCACCGCAGCCTCGAACGCTCTGAGCCGCTCCAGCCGCCATTTCACGTCAAGGGTCGCCCCGCTTCTGAAGAAGCGCTCCTGCCGCTCCCTGATCTCCTTTATCCTCTCAATCGAAGTATTTTCCAAAATTATGACGCTTTATGAATATTCCGTCTCAAAGTTAGTGATTTACTCTTGATATTCAGAGCCTCATTCCCATTTTCCTGAATATTCCTTCGTCCGGTGAAATGATCCATCACGCTGTAAACCCCGAAGCATTTTCCGAATATGAAGTCGAAGACCGCGATCGGCAATATTCCTTGCCAGAACCTGATGAAGTGGTACGGGAACGGGATTCCCTTGAAGTTTTTGCCTTTCTCGATGGCCCTGATGACCTTCGCCGCGACTTTCTCCGGCTTCAGGATCGGGAATATCTTGGACTGCACGCCATCGAACATTCCCGTGTCGATGAAGTACGGCGCCACGGACAAGACTTTAACCTTGCTCTTGGCAAGCTTCAGCTCTATCCTCATGGATTCCGTCCAGCCGATCACCGCCCATTTGCTGGCGCAGTAAACTGACATTTTAGGAACACCGAGCATCCCAGCCGCGGAGGCGATGTTGCAGATGCATCCGCTGTCCCTTTTGATCATGTCAGGGAGAGCCTGAAGCGCGACCAGCATAGGAGCCGTGGCGTTCACGTCCATCGTAAGGTCGATGTCCTGCACTGTCTGCCTGTCGAACGTCCTGTTGCCTCTGACAATTCCGGCGCAGTTGATCAGCATATCCACATCCCCGACCTCGCTGATGACTCTTGAATATGTCTCCGCCACGATGTCCGCGTCCGCACAGTTAACCTGATAGGAATGGATTCTGTTCTTGTGGCCAACCATAGTTGCTCTGGTGTCAGCGTTTGGCTTCTTGGTGTCACTTCCCAAGATTCCGGCCAATTCAATTTCCGTCCTTCTGATATTGTCCGGATTTACATCCCAGATCACTAAATGAGCCACCTCTTTTTCCAGACAGATGCGTCCCATAATCTTGCCTATCCCTGAAGCGCCTCCAGTGATGAGCACTGTTTTTCCTTTTAAGTTCATATTATATACTACTAACTAACCACACAAATGTAAATTCTTTCAACCAATAAACAATGAAATTCGTCCTTTTGAAAAGTATTTGGGGCTTGACATCGTAATATTTCCACTTTATGACTACCTTTGCCGTATGGATGCATTGAACAAAGAGATGCTGCGTTTGGCTCTGCCGAGCATTCTCGCCAACCTGACCGTTCCGTTGGTCGGGATGGTGGACATCGCGGTGGCCGGCCATCTGGACACCTCCGCGGCGGCTCTGATCGGTGGAATCTCGGTCGGGTCCCTGATGTTCGACCTGCTGTACTGGAACTTCGGATTCCTGCGGGCGGGGACCGGCGGAATGACGGCCCAGGCTTTCGGACGGCAGGACTGGGACGATTGCGTCGGCAACCTTACGAGGGGAGTCGGACTTGCGTTCATCATAGCCTTCGCCCTGCTCCTGATCCAATGGCCCTTCCAGAAACTGATTTTCCTTTTCGTAGGCTGCTCTGAAGAAGTCCGTTCGCTTGCCCTTGAATATTTCTATATCCGCATCTGGGCGGCTCCTGCGACCCTCAGCCTGATGGCTTTCCGCGGTTGGTTCATCGGGATGCAGGACACGTTCAGTTCGATGTTGACCGATGTGATAGTCAACGTTGGCAATATCCTCTTCAGCATCCTTCTGACCTTCGGAATCCCAGGAACAGCCTTTAATGGCCTTGGCTTCAAAGGAATAGCCTTGGGAACAGTCGTGGCGCAATATTCAGGACTCCTTTTCGCCTCAGGACGTGTCGCTCTGAAATTCAGGAATATAGTAGGAGGCGTCTCGGCTTTGGACCTCAAGGCCGCTTTCAATGGCGACAAGGTCCGGAGATTCTTCTCCGTCAACCGTGACCTTTTCATCCGCTCGGTCTGCCTGATAATAGTCTATCTGGCATTCACAGCCATCTCCGCCCGTTTCGGAGACGTTCTGCTGGCCTCCTGCTCAATTATGCTGAAGCTTCTGCTGGTATTCTCCTATTTCACAGACGGTTTCGCTTTCGCCGGCGAGGCACTCACCGGAAAGTTTGTCGGTGTCCGTTGGCCTCAGATGGTCCGGCGGACCGTGGACTACACATTCGGCTGGAGTATGGGAATCGGAGTCATATTCGTTTTCATCTATGCCGTCTTCGGAATGTCGATGGTCCGTCTTCTGACATCCGACGGCATCGTGGTCGAGGCAACCCGCACCTTTATGCCGTGGCTCGTCCTCTTCCCTTTGGTAAGTTGCCCCGCCTTCACCTGGGACGGCATCTACACCGGAGCCACCGCCACCAAGGCGATGCGTGACTCCAACATCGGCTGCGTCTTCGCCTTCTTCGTCGTCTGGCTCCTTGGAATGTTCCTCTTAAGGCCCCAAGGCACCGCCGCCGCCCACCTCCTCTTCGCCGCCTACTACGCCCACGTCATCTTCCGCTCCCTCTACCAGACCTTCTGTTATCGTAAAGCCATCCTCGCCCCTAACCTGTAGTCTGGCTGCACCCTTTGGAGACGAAAAGAGGAGAATACGTTGAGGCTGACCCAAAAGGTCAGCCCCCTTCATGCATTTCAACCCCCAGTCACTCCGTGACAGCTCCTGAGGGGCATGGGGAAAGGATTCCCCGACCCACTTCGGTCGCTTTGCTCCGAGTCTTGTGGCTTTTGAGTCAGCCTTATCAAAAAAGACCGGAAGTGTTGCATGATAATGGATCCAGCGCAGGCCTGATGTTCATAATCCCGTAAAGGATTAGCGTTTCCTGAAATATTTCCCGACAACGGGGAGGGAGGAGAGGGGGAAGTCGCGCTTGATGATCACGGCGCAGAAGGCGAGGATCAGGACGGTGTTGATTCCGATGGCGGGCCAGGTGGAGAGATGAACGTTGGCGCAGGACATACATACATACAGGATCACGGCCAGGCAAACGTACAGGGCGATGTCCTTGAGCGGGTAGTTGATCGGGTACTTTTTCTGACCGACTATGTAGGACAGGACCATCGCGACTCCGTAGCCGGCGAAACCGGCCCAAGCGCAGGCCATATAACTGAACTTAGGGATGAACATAATATTCACTCCGAACAGCACGAGGCATCCGATTCCGGAGAACAACGCACCCCAAAGTGTCTGGTCTGTAAGCTTGTACCAGAACGAAAGGTTGAAATAGATTCCCATCATGATCTCAGCGGCCATCACGATCGGCACGACCTTGAGGCCCTCCCAATAGCTTGGACCGATGATGTATTTCAGGATATTCATATACCCTATGACGCAAAGGAACGCAAGGAGGGTGAATATGATGAAGTACTTCATCGCCTTGGCGTACATCTCCTTGCTGTTCTTGTCCGCCGCGCTGCCGAACACGAACGGCTCGTAGGCATAGCGGAAAGCCTGGGTGATCATCGCCATTATCATCGCGATCTTGATGCTGGCCCCGTAGATGCCAAGAGGCACGGACGAGCCTTCCCCATAGATGAACGGGAATATGATCTGCGAACCGCTCTGGTTGAGGATTCCGGCGATTCCAAGCACAAGGATCGGCCAGCTGTAGCCAAGCATCCTTTTCAGTAGTCTGCCGTCGAATCCGAACTTGAATCCGCGCAGTTCCTTCCAGAAGAAAAGGGTGATGAACGCTGTGCAGAACAGATTGATATAGAACACATAACCTACATCAAGCCCGCCATCGTAAATCCCGAACGGATTCGCTTCCAGTTTCGGAAGGATCACAAAATAAGCGAGATTCAGGAATATATTCAATCCGATGAAGAGTAGTTTCAACGCGGCGAACTTCAGAGGACGCTTCTTGAGCCTGAGGTACGAGAACGGAATGCACTGGAAGGCGTCGATCGCCACCGTGGCGGTCATAGCCCAGACGTAGGACGGATGCCCGGCATAGCCAAGGGCGGATGAGATCGGCTTTATGAAAAGCACCACGAGTCCGGCGAACAGCACCGAAGTCGTCAGCACCGAGGTCAGGATCGTGGAATATACCTTGTCCGGATTCTCGCCTTCCTTGTTGGAGAATCTGAAGAATGTGGTCTCCATCCCATAGGTCAGGATCACCAGCAGCAGAGCCGTGTAGGCGTACAGGTTCGTCACCACACCATAGTCACCGCTTGACGAGGCGATGACGTGTGTGTAAAGCGGGACGAGAAGGTAGTTGAGGAACCTTCCTATTATGCTGCTGAGGCCGTAGATCGCGGTGTCCTTGGCCAATGACTTCAGATTCGCCATTTTCTTTAATGAATATTACCTTTTCAGGTCGATGAAATTACCTGATTCCGTACTTCTTGAGAATCTTCATGATAGGCTTCCTGATGGACTCGGCCCAAAGGGTGTAGCCATAATCTGACGGATGCGTTCCGTCCACAGAGGTCTCGTGGTTTGGAGCCGTCGCGCAGGTCGCGGTCACGAAATAGACATCCGGATATTTCTTCACCGCTATATTCATAAGACTGTCAACCACTTCCATTCTGCGTCCCTCGCCCTTGTCGCTGCTCGTGTTGAAGTTGCGGCTCTCCCTGTAGATGGTCTTCTGGAAGATCATCGGGACTCCCGGATGAGCGGCCTGAACCTTCTCGATGAACGGGAACAGCCTCTCCTTGATCTGCTCCGGAGTCGGGTTGGAGAACGAGTCGAACACGAATGCGTCCACGTCGGCGGCGCAAAGCACGTCCGCGAAATATGGCTGGAGCTTGCAGTTGCCGCTGCATCCGAGGCTCAGGAACTGGAGTCCGGTCATTCTGGAAAGCTGATCCGGGTAGGACATCCCGGCTCTGGAAGTGCTGATTCCGTGCGTGAAGCTGGATCCGAATATTCCGATCCTGTGACGGAAAGGATTATCGATGGCCTCGATGACAGCACCTTCGTTGACACCGATCTGGATGGACTTCTCCTCGCTCAGGATAGGCAGGTACATAAGGCACTCGTGCATAGAACCGTCCAGATTGCCGATAAGCACGACGTTGTCGTCCGGTTTCTGGTCGTGCGTCACCTTGGAGGCGGCCCAGAGCCACTTTCCGTCTTTCTTTATGTAAAGGTCATAGCCTCTTGCCGCAAGTCCTCCGGTGTTGGTCGGGAACCCTCTGTCAAGGTATTTGGTCTTGACCGTTATGGTCTTGGAATCCGTCCTGAACGCCACGGAAAGACCGGCCGACATCCTGACCTGCTTGTTCTCTCCGGCCGTGAACCCCTTGAACTTAACGGTGTCCACCCTGTGGTAAGGGTTAGGAGTGTCGGTCATAAGTTTGCCGACCATAGTAAGGTCGGACGCCTCGGTGAAAGTGTACTTCACCGGTTTTTTCTGCGCGGACATCGTCACTGCCGCGAGCGACAACATCAAGATTGCGATTGTTTTTCTCATTTTGATTTGATATTTGAGCCCACTTGAAATAGTCCCATCTGCCACTTTTTACCCCTTACAGAAGTATCTGCGAGGCACATGTTTTTCAAAAACGACTTTTTCAAGTGGACTCATCCATTGCGGATTGAAAGAACCGCACCAATGATTTTGCCTTTTCGGCAAAACGAAGTAAATTTGTGTTCAACGAAACGGACGGACGGTTTGCCGGGTTTCTTTGGCCGGGCCTCTGACGAACAGACGATAAACAGTGATATTCAAGAATATGAGAAAGTACCTTTTGATTGCGGTTCTGGCGGTGCTGCCGTTTTTGGCGGAGGCGCAGAACGGGCCGGCCATTGCCAGGATCGTGTGCGGGCCTTACCTTCAGAGTGTTACCACGGACAGCTTCACGGTGATGTGGATGACGGACGTGGACGCTGTGGGGTGGGTGGAGATCGCTCCGGACAACGAGGAGAATTTCTACTACAAGGACAGACCGAAGTACTACGACATGCGCGGCCACGGGCTGAAGCCTATCGGCAAGATCCACAAGGTGACGGTTGGCGGGCTTAAGCCCGGCACCAGCTACCGCTACAGGGTGATGATGACGGCGGTGCAGGACTACTACAACAACTACAATCCGGTCTACGGGAAAGGCTCCGGAGCGCCGGCCTACAAGGTTGACCTGCCTAAGGCCACCACTCTCAAAGAGGATTACAGCGAGGTCAGATTCGCCGTTGTCAATGACGTGCACGCCCAGGACTCGCTACTGCGCAGACTGTTCGCTGACAAGGAGAAGAACAAGGAGTTCGACTTCGTTCTGTTCAACGGAGACATGACCTCCGACCTGGCCTACAGCGAGAAGATCGTCCGGCACTACCTCAAACCCGCCAGCGACCTCTTCGCGGCCGAGACTCCGCTGTTTATGGCCCGCGGCAACCACGAGTTCAGAGGCAGGGACGCGCTGCGGATCTCTGAATATTTCGACTTCCCGGAGCACGGCCCCTACTACACCTTCAAATATGGCAAGTTCCTGTTTCTGGTGCTGGACGGCGGCGAGGACAAGGTGGACAGCGACATCGAGAACCAAGGACGGCTCTGCTCGGAGCCTTATCTGAACGAGGAGGCCAAATGGCTCAAGGGCGTGGTGGAGAGTGATGAGTGGAAGAACGCCGAAAGAAGGATCGTCTTCAACCATATTCCCCCTCAGATCAAGGACGCATGGCACGGCAATCTGAATATGTCGGAGAAGTTCCTGCCTATCCTCAACGGTGCGGGTGTCGATCTGATGCTGAGCGGCCACGTGCACAAGTACTCTTTCCGCGAAGTTGGATCTACCGACGCATCCTTCCCTGTGATCACCAACGGCCAGTGGCAGAGGATGGAGATTACCGTGAACGCCAAAAAGATCGCCGTCAGGATCTACGACACCGACGGCAATCTTACCCACACAGTGGATCTTTAGTAACCTTCAAAAAATAACCTGCCTCATCTTAAGGAATCTTTTCGGTCTAGATCTCTTTTCTCATCAGTCATGTGCCAC
>ERZ1032445.504-NODE-504-length-9947-cov-5.378083_pt1 | contig 9947 bp, 6 predicted proteins | sample MGYA00518161_ERZ1032445 | MGnify/ENA primary metagenome ERZ1032445 (study PRJEB33719, sample SAMN04261326) | wastewater metagenome | biome: periurban shantytown; feature: human; material: feces | host: Homo sapiens | place: Peru: Lima | collected 2013-01-24 ...
CAGCTTGGTGGCTTCCTCGACCATGTCCACGTCCGGTCCCTTGCCGGAGCCGAGGGTGGAGTAGGAGAGCATACCGACCTTCGGGTCGATGCCGAAGGCACGTGCGGTCTCGGCGGACTGCAACGCGATTTCGGAAAGCTGCTCGGCATCCGGGTTGAGGTTGATGGCGCAGTCGGAGAACACGGCCACATGGTCCTTGAAGCACATGAGAAATGCGCCGGAGACCAGCTTCTGGCCGGGCTTGGTCTTGATGACCTGCAGGGCCGGGCGCACGGTGTTGGCGGTGGAGTTCACGGAGCCGGAGACCAGGCCGTCGGCGTAGCCGAGCACCACGAGCATGGTGCCGAAGTAGCTGGCGTCGGCCAGCTGCTTGCGGGCCTGCTCCTCGGTCATGCCCTTCTTGGCACGCAACTCGCACAGCTTGGCGACCATGGGCTTCAACACGTTCTCGTCGTCCATAGCCTGGAAGCGGGCGCGCTCCAAGTAGTTCAGGCCCAGTTCCTTGCCGCGAGCCAGAATGGCGTCCTTGTTGCCCACGATGATGAGGTTCACGATCTCGCGCTCAAGCAGGTAGTCGGCCGCCTTGATGATGCGGTCCTCCTCGCCTTCGGGCAGCACGATGGTCTTCTTGTTGCTCTTGGCCTTGCCGAGCAGGCCGAACTGGAAGGCGTACGGGGTGATGGGCGCGGTGACGTCCACATCGAGCGCGGCGAGCACTTCATCGGTGGGAGCGTTCTTACGGAAGGTCTCCAGCGCCAGATCCTTGGTGGATTCATCGGTGAACGGCACCTGCGGCAGAGTCCAGACCGGCAGGCCGTACTTGGCGAGGGTCTCCTTAACGGAGAAAGCGTGGCGCGGCTCGCATCCGGTCACGAAGATGCCGAGCACCTTGTTGCCAGCGGCCTCCATGCCCTCGATGGACAGCTTGACGGTCTCGTCGAGCTCGTGCGGCCAACGGTCGATGGTGCACACGGCTAGGAACACGCCGGCCTTCAGATCAGCGGCGACATTCGCGTCGAATTCATAGCTGGTCGGATCGTTGACGTGGGACTTGTCGGTGCCCACGATCAGGGCGGCGTCCGCGCGGGAAACGTCCATGGCATCGTTGAACGCGCCGACGATATCGCCACGGGCGGTGTCCTTATCCTCGCGCACCTTGTGCACATCGAGGCCGGTGGACAGGGCCACGCCGAGTCCGGCATTGGAGGCGGCGAGCAGGATCGGGGTGAATTCGTCATGGTTGGACACAGCAGGGCGGAACACCATGGTCTTGTACTTGGAAGTCAATGCGTTGAGCATGCCGTAAGCGACGACGTTGCGGCCATTGGCGCCTTCAGGGCTGGCGATATATACACGGGTGACGGTCACGATGTTTTTGTCTCCTTTGATAATCAACACGATAGGGACCACACCTCATTGTAGTGGCGATTACTGTTATCGCTCACGCCGGTGTCGCGCCAATCGGAAGAGCGTCCCCTTGGCGACGCTTTCCGGGGAATGTTGCGCAAAAGTCGGCCGATAGGCCAGAAAACGAGAAAGGCCGGTGCATGAAGCACCGGCCTTGATTGTGGAGCTAGGGGGATTCGAACCCCCGACCCTCTCCATGCCATGGAGATGCGCTACCAGCTGCGCTATAGCCCCGAGTGAAGCTATCCGATTCATGGGAGTCGCAAGACCCGCCATGAACCAGCGGAGAAACCACCATATCGCCTGATTTGATGGCTTCGTCGTGGAGCTAGGGGGATTCGAACCCCCGACCCTCTCCATGCCATGGAGATGCGCTACCAGCTGCGCTATAGCCCCGTTTTCAATTGTTGGCCCGTTGTTTGGACCTCGTATACATTACGACGAGATGTCGATTCTGGCAAAAGCCGGCGTGTCGCCAAATGGCAAAAGTGGGATTTGGCGACACTTTTTGGCTTGTCTCCGCCATTATTCAGGCATTGGGTTATTCAATTACTGCTTGAACGGTTTTTCGAATACACTGAACCTGTTGGCTCAGCAGGGGAGCCGTGACACGATCAGCGTTCGCGTTCCCACTCGTCGGTGTCGGCGATGGCCGGACCGTGATTGTAGTCCAGCAGACGCCAGCGCACAGTGCCATCGGGATTGTCCATCGGCACCAAGCGCACCCAGTGCGCATTACGCAATGAAACCACCGTAGAAAAGGTCGGATCGATTGCAGAAATGCCCAACAGGGTCTGCAATGTCTGCGCAATCCATGCGCCGTGCGAGAACACGAACAGGTCCGTGTCGTCTCCGGCACGCGTGGACCAGTCCTCAAGAGCCTCTACGCCGCGCTTGCCCACAGCTTCCTTGGGCTCGGCACCATACTTCAGCTCGCCGCCCCGAGACTCCATCCAGGAACGGAAGTCCTCGGGGTAGCGTTCGGCCAGTTCGGCCACGGCATGGCCATCCCAATCACCGAAGCTGCGTTCACGGACGCGACGATCATCGACGGGCTCGATTCCACCCAATACGTCGGCGAAAGCTTGCGCGGTGGCGTGCGCACGCTTCAAATCGGAGCAGACAATGAACCGGTGGTTGATTTCCGGCCGACGATCGACGTACAGGCTTTTCAAGGCCGCGGCGGTCTGCTTGACCTGCCATTCACCCACGGCGTCCAGCGGAATGTCGACCTGGCCTTGGAGCTTGTGAGCGGCGTTGTAGGAGGTGCGTCCATGACGGATAAGGAAAACGGAACGAACATGATTGGTCATAGTGACGATCCTTTCGGTTCCAGTGAGGAAACAGGAAAAAGGGGAGGGCTGCCTGATGCCGTCAATGATGTTTGGCAACAGGCAGCCCGACACGCGAATATCAGCGAATATCAGCGTTATGTGATTCGCACGTTACGCGGTGGTGACGGCAGCATCTTCCGCATGCTCCGCCGTTTCCGGGTGTGCGAGTTCAAGATCGATGGCCGGGCAGTCGCGCCAGAGTCGTTCGAGCCCGTAGAATTCGCGCGATTCCTCGTGCATGACATGAACCACGAAATCACCGTAGTCAAGCAGCACCCACTGGCCCTCGGTCAGGCCCTCGCGCGAGCGCGGCTGGCGGCCGGAGCACTTAAGGAACAGGTCCTTTTCGATTTCCTCGGCCACGGCCAGCACCTGGCGCTCGTTGGAGGCGCCGGCGATCATCATGATGTCGGTGATGCCGAGCAGGTCGGCTACGTCGAAGGCCACGATGTCGGTGGCTTTGATACGGTCCGCGGCCTCGGCGGCCACGCGGACGGCGTTGATGGAATCCTGAAGTGCGGGCATGGTTCAGCGCTCCCAGGCGGGCTTCCAGCCCTCGACGTTGTGTTGCGTATTCTCGGAGTAGACCATCGTGTCGCTCGGCACGGCGTGGCGCACCACGGAACCGGCGCCGGTGGTCACATTGTCGCCCACTTCAACCGGGGCCACGAACAGGTTGCCGGCACCCACGTGGCAGCCGGAGCCGATGGTGGTGCTGTTCTTGTGCACGCCGTCATAGTTGGCGGTAATGGTGCCGCCGCCGATGTTGGTGTGGTCGCCGAGCTGGGCGTCGCCCACGTAGCTCAGGTGCGGCACCTTGGTGCCGTTGCCGATGTGCGCCTTCTTCATTTCGACGAACGCGCCGGCCTTGGCATCCTCGCCGAACTCGTTGCCCGGGCGCAGGTAGGTCCACGGGCCGATGTTCGTGCGTGCGCCGATGTGCGATTCCTGTACGCGGGAACGCTCGACCACGGCACCTTCGTCCACGGTCGCGTCGATCAGGGTGGTGTACGGGCCGACGATGGCGTCCTCGCCGACCACCGTGTGGCCTTGCAGGAAGGAGCCGGGCAGGATGGTGGCGTCGCGGCCGATCTGGACATCGTCCTCGATCCAAGTGGTTTCCGGGTCAAGAATGGTCACGCCGTCGCGCATCCAGCGCTCGCAGACGCGGCGGTTGTAGGTCTTGGACAGCGCGGCCAGCTGCACGCGGTCGTTCACGCCTTCGACGGTGAGCGGATCCGGAGCAGCGAACGCGCCGACTTTGCCAGCGGCCTTGGCGGTTTCCAGCGCGTCGGTCAGATAGAACTCACCCTGCGCGTTGTTCGACTTCAGTCCGGCGATTGCCTCGGTAAGCACGGAAGCCTCGAACACGTAGACTGAGGTGTTCACTTCCTGCACGGCGAGTTCGCTGCGGTTGGCGTCTTTCTGCTCGACGATGCGCAGCACGTTGCCTTCGCGATCGCGGATGATGCGGCCGTAGCCGGTCGGGTCATCGAGGATGGTGGTGAGCACAGTGGCGCCGTTGCCGGAGGCGGTGTGGAATTCGACCAGACGGTGCAGCGTCTCGCTGTCGAGCAGCGGCATGTCGGAGGCGGCGATCAGCACCGGGCCATCGACCTTGCCAGCCTCGGTGAGCTGCGCCATTGCGCACTGCACGGCGCGGCCGGTACCGGGAATGTCGTCCTGGTTCACAATGGTGACCTGCTCGTCATAGGAGCGGGCGGCTTCGGCGACGCGCTCGGCCTGGAAGTGCACGACCACGGCCAGCGTGTCGGGATTCAGGGCGGCCACCGAATCCATGACCCTGTTCAGGAAGGTCTTGCCTGCAAAAGCATGCAGCACCTTCGGCTTGTTGGAACGCATGCGGGTACCCTCGCCGGCGGCGAGGACGATGGCTGCGGATAATGCCATAACTGACGTATTCCCTTCGATCGGAATGTCTATTGAGGGTGGAAACACCTCAAAACAATAGACGGCCGCCCGGATGTCGAGCGGCCGTCAGCCGTTCCCCCACCTGGACTCGAACCAAGACAAAGGGTTCCAAAGACCCGTGTGCTGCCATTACACCATGGGGGAGTCGTGGGCTTTCGGCCCACAAGTGTTCATTTATACCATATTGTCGGTATTTACCGAAAGACTACGCCATGTCGCGTCTCGCATCGTGTGCTTTCCACGAACAAACACGCACGTGATCAGGCGAACAGGAAGCCTTGACCGTGGTGCTCGGGGTAGGTGTCGAACAGTTCGGCGACCGAGCCGTCCTCGAATACGGCGCGGATGGCGCTGGCCAGCAGCGGGGCGATCGACAGGACGGTCAAGCCATCCCAGCGCTTTTCCTCGGGAATCGGCACGGTGTCGGTCAGCACGACCTCGCGCGCACCGCAGTTCTTGAGTCGCTCGACGGCCGGGCCGGAGAGCACGCCATGCGTGGCGACCACGGTCACCGACTTGGCTCCCGCGTCCTGCAGCACGTGGCATGCGCCCGCGATGGTACCGGCGGTGTCGATCAGGTCATCGACAAGCACGCAGTCCTTGCCGGCAACGTCGCCGACCACACGGTTGGCGACCGCCTGGTTCGGGCGGGTGATGTCGCGCGTCTTGTGCACGAAAGCGAGCGGACCGCCGCCGAGACGCTGCGCCCACTGCTCGGCCACGCGAATGCGGCCGGCGTCGGGGGAGACGACGGCGACGTTGTCGAGATGGCCCTGGAAACGATCACGGATGTAGTCGACCAGCACTGGCATGGCCACCAGATGATCGACCGGGCCGTCGAAGAAGCCTTGGGACTGCGCGGCATGCAGATCGACCGACATGATGCGGTCGGCACCGGCGGTCTTCAGCAGGTCGAACACCAGACGGCAGGAGATGGGCTCGCGGCCGCGGTGCTTCTTGTCCTGACGGGAGTAGCCGAGCAACGGGCAGACCGCAGTAATGGAACGGGCCGAGGCGCGCTTCAATGCGTCGATCATGATGAGCTGCTCCATGATCGCCTTGTTGATGGGCTTGTAGTGGCTTTGCAGCACGAACACATCGGCGCCACGCACCGATTCAGTGTAGCGCACGTACATCTCGCCGTTGGCGAAATCGTATGCGGTGGTTTCAAGGACGTCGATGCCGAGCTGCTCGGCGACATCCTCAGCCAACTTCGGATGAATCCTTCCCGTAACGAGAATAAGATTCTTATCGGGCTTTCCTTCAAGGATTGCGCTCACCATGTCTCCCAACGTGTGGTCTCGTTGATGCAGTCTTCAGCATAGCCGTTCTTCACGACCGGTTGGACAACTCAGCGTTGCCTGCCGTTCACCTGCCGCTTGCGATCCATTGTTCGATGGTCTGTCTGACCGCCTTTGCATAGATATCGCTATCCATGCTCGGGTGGATGCCGTCGGAGCCGAGCACCTGCGCGTTCGCGTTGGCTGTGGCATCCCAATCCACCAGCACCACATTGTCTGGATGTGCGGCCGCATAGTCGGCAAGCACCTGGTTGGTAGGTGGAATCCACGTACGGTCTCCGTGGGCATTGACCAGTACCAGCACGCGGTCGGGGCCGATCATATTACGAATCTGGTCCAACTGATCGGGGGTGATTGCCGAATTGGTGCCAAGGCCGATCAACACCCACTGCCGCAGACTGCCGGCGGACAGAGCGTTGCCGATGAGTTCGGGGGCGACCATGATGGAGCGGGAAACGCTCGCGTCGGTCTGAATGCCGGGGAAGACTTCCGAAAGGCCCTGTGATGAGGCCAGCATCACCGAATCGCCTATGGCGGTAATCTGATCGCCGGTGGGCATCTCATGCTTGGGCTTGGGCGGTGCCGGCACGGCATGGCGCAGCAGCACGTGTTCGGTTTTCTGCATACGTTCCAGTTGTGCGGCCTGTTGCTCCAGCTGGATCTGCATGGCGGTTTTCGCAGGTGCATGAGCAATGCCCTGCACGCAGCCGGCCAACGACAGCACCAGGATAACGTCAACGGCAATAACCCGGGCCACATGATTCTTCTTGCTCGTGCGAAGGGGCACCACGACGGATACCGCCGAGTGCGTTGCCGCCGGTTTCTCCACCATCAGCCGGGAAATCATCACCGCAATGGCGGTGAGCAACGCGGTCATGATGAGAGGCCAAGGCCCTACTGCCTTGAAGATCTTCGGGGCAAGGGCGCTGGAAAGAATCCACAACGGCCAGTGCCACAGGTAGATGCCGTACGAATACTTGCCGAGGGAGGCCAATGGCTTGAACACCATGAGGCTTTGCATCCAGGAATCGTCGGAGATGGTACCGGCAATCAGCAGCACGGACAACAAGCTGGACAATATGATGCCACCGCGGAAGGCGAATGCATCCTGTTTGCCGATAACCGCCATGGTGACCAAGGCAATCAGGCTGAGGAACGCCAATACCGGTGCCGCCGCATTCCAGATGCGATGCTCCACGGGAATCTGAGGTAACGGAGCCCGATGTGCGGCTGCCGAAGCGCTCGAGCTAATGGTGCGGGGCATCGGCACAGCCCTCTGGCGAGCGTGGCCCAACTGAGGAGCGGTGACCCACCAGGCGAGAGCCACACCCAGCATCAGGCCCATGCTGTGGGTATCGGTGCCGAAGTAGACGCGGGTGGGGTCGCCTTTGGGCACATACATCACCCACATGGCGATACTGCTGAACGCCGCGAGTCCCAGTGGGATGAGTGAAGACAGTTTCGTCTGGCGGAGCTTCCACATCAGCCAGACGATGAACGGCACGATGACGTAGAACTGCATGAGCACGCCAATGAACCACAGATGGCGAAACACCTGCGGGTTCATTTGGTCGAAATAGCTTTGGCCTCCGGCAATGGCGTACCAGTTGTAGCAGCCCAGCAGCACGGTGATGACTTGGTCGCGGATGGAAACTAGAATGTCGTGATCGAACAGCCAGCCGACGGAGACGATGACCGGAATCAGCAGAAACAGCGCCGGATAGAGACGTACTGCACGCTTGGGAATATATCGCACGAGATTCAGCGATCCGGTTTTCGCCAGAGAACGAATCAAACTGACGGCAATCAGGAATCCAGAGACGGTGAAGAACACGTCGACTCCGTAGAATCCGCCTGGCAGCCGTTGCTGCATGCAGTGGTACAGCACAATGGCTATCAGCGCTAGTCCTTTAATACCGTCTAAACCCACGAACCGCTTCACGGATAATCCTTCTCTTTCCGTAGTGCTGATGGCATTCCCCGTTCTCTCCAACAAACGGAAAACAAGCCCAGCATGGCCGAGGGGAGAGACAATGCGACAGCAGCGAATCGTCAGGCCGCATGCTGCATGATTACCGGCTTGACGATTCGCGGCATACCGCGCTTATCGGTGGCGCTTACCGGTGATACAGACTCACCCGTTCGTACTTCGGTTCGCAGCACACGTTGATGCCGAGTTTGCGATACAGCGCCTCGTCCGTGGATGAGATGATAACGGAGAAGAAGGCGTCGCAGCCCCGCAACTGTTTGAGCCCGTCGATGACGCGAGCGGCCACAGGACTGGTGGCGCTGGTGATTGACAATGCAATCAGCGTCTCATCCGAGTGCAAGCGTCGGTTCACGCTGTTGAGATGCTCGGTTTTCAGCCGACAGATGGGTTCGATGGCGGCATCGTCGATTACCGGAATGGTTTCGTCAACACCGGTGACGGCCTTGAGCGCGTGCATCAGCAGCGCGCTGGCCGCGCCCAACAGGTCGCCGGTTTTGCCGGTGACCACATGGCCATCGGGCAGCACCATGGCACCAGCCGGGGCACCGGTGGCGGCTTCCTTCTCAAGGGCCACGGCGCGGGCGGGAGAAAGATCGGGGGTCACGCCGGCCCGGTTCATGATGGAGCGCAGCCGCTCCACCTGTTCCTCGCCAGTGCCGGTGCGCTTCAAGTGCACGGCGGCGGCGAAGTAGCGGCGCACGATTTCCAGACGCGCGGCATCGCGGCAGGCATCGTCGTCCACAATGGCGTATCCGGCCATGTTGACGCCCATATCGGTGGGGCTCTGATAGGGGCTTTCGCCCATGATGCGCTCCATCATGGCTTTGAGCACGGGGAATGCTTCGACGTCGCGGTTGTAGTTGACGGTGGTCTCGCCGTACGCCTCCAGATGGAACGGGTCGATGATATTGGCATCGTCGAGGTCGACGGTGGCAGCCTCGTACGCGATGTTGACCGGATGGTTGAGCGGAAGATTCCAGATGGGGAACGTCTCGTATTTGGCATAGCCGGCGTCGATGCCGCGCTGGTGCTCGTGGTAGAGCTGGCTCAGGCACGTGGCGAGTTTGCCGGAGCCAGGGCCGGGCGCGGTGACCACGACGAGCGGCCGGGTGGTCTCGATGTACTCGTTCTTGCCGTATCCGTCGTCTGAAACGATGCGTTCGATGTCGTGCGGGTATCCGGCGATCGGGTAGTGCAGGCGGCAGGTGACGCCGAGTTGCTCGAGGCGGTGGCGGTAGGCGTCGGCGGCGGGCTGATTGGCGTATTGGGTGAGCACTACGGAGCCGACGAGGAAGCCGCGGGAACGGAACACGTCGATGAGTCGCAGCACGTCCTCGTCGTAGGGGATACCGAGGTCGCCGCGGGTCTTGCCTTTTTCGATATGGTTGGCGTTGATGGCGATGACGATTTCCACATCGTCCACCAGACTTTCCAACATGCGGAACTTGGTGTCCGGCTCAAAGCCGGGCAGCACGCGCGAGGCGTGGTAGTCGTCGAAGAGCTTGCCTCCGAATTCCAGATAGAGTTTGCCGCCGAATTGCGCGATGCGCTTTCTGATGTTGGCGGCTTGCAGCTCGATGTATTTTTCGTTGTCGAATCCCTGGCGCATAGAGGTCGGCATCCCTTTCCGAACGACGTCGTAAACGGAAAAATTATACCGGACGTCGTCGGCAACAAAAAATGGGATTCCCCGATGGGGAATCCCATTCGTCATAGAGAGCAATTACTCCCGAGGAATGTTGAACAGGGGTTTGCAGGGCTCCCAAAAACGCGCTGGTTGAAACGTTGCCGACGACGCGTGCGCTCGAAGAGTATGCACGGGTGGCTTTGCGGTGATTTCCCAGACCGTTCGTTGCTAGGCGAGATATTTCTTTTTCCAGGCCTTCTTTCGGGCGTAAGCGTTTTCTGTCATGTCGGAGTAGTCGTAATCAACTTTGAACTTGCCGTTGGAATGGAGAATAAGCGTCATCGATCCCCATCTCT
>ERZ1032445.511-NODE-511-length-9905-cov-17.517868_pt1 | contig 9905 bp, 7 predicted proteins | sample MGYA00518161_ERZ1032445 | MGnify/ENA primary metagenome ERZ1032445 (study PRJEB33719, sample SAMN04261326) | wastewater metagenome | biome: periurban shantytown; feature: human; material: feces | host: Homo sapiens | place: Peru: Lima | collected 2013-01-24 ...
TATCAGAACGTAAGAAAAAAACGGAATTTGTAGGCTGTCAAAGTCAGGAACTCTCACCGAGACTTTTGTCTGGGGGCATGTACGCCTCTGACTTCTGAAGCCAGACCTCGCATATTCAAGAACAGGGTAAGAGCACATCGGTATATTCATGTGTCGTCTAAGGTACGCACTTATCTTGTTCATTGACAATACTATCGCCGGTCTTGCAAGGAGAGGTAATCCTTGAGCGCATCGACATATTCATTGAAAGCCTTGACGCCTGTGTCGGTCGCGCGGCAGGTGGTGCAAGGCTTCTTGCCTTTGAAGCCCTTCTCTACCCATAACATTTTGATTTACATATTTTTTGCCATTAACAGCTATGCGCTTTAACCTCAACGACATTACAAATATGAATAAGTTTACAATATAAACCAAAATAACATCATTGAATATGATCAAAGATCAAGTGGACGTATACAGTGGGTCGCGCATCCGATTCTGCGGACAAGGCTGCAAAAAAGACTTTCCGAATTTTTGGTAACGTGCAAAAATTCGGGAAGTCCTTTTCGTTGACGCCAGCATGCAGATGGCGCTCTTATTCATCGACCGGGAATGTCGCTTCGACAAGCTCAGCGACCAGGCACGTGTCCAACCCTGTGACCAGTCCTGCAATCAGGCACGTGTCCAGGCATGTAATCAAGCACGCGTCCAGTTCTGTGACCAGTCCTGCAATCAAGTACGTGTCCAGGCACGCGAACAGGCATGTAATCAGGCATGCGACCAGACACGCGTCCAGTTCTGTGACCAGTCCTGCAATCAAGTACGTGTCCAGGCATGTAATCAAGCATGTGTCCAGTCCGTAATCAATTAAGTGACCGAACCTGTGATCTGACCAGAGGCCAGAAGGCTCTGTGTGAAACCTTACGAGAGGCTCTTCGATGGCTGGTAAACTTTGTCGAACCTTTAGTTCTGCGACCGGTCAGTGCGACCTTACGCAAAGGTTAAGCTTCTGTCGGTGGAGGATAAGACTCTGTTTCACAACGGATTAAGCGATGGTCTTTAGTTGATAACGACTAAAGGCCATCGCTTTTATAACTGATTTTCAATCACTTACGCGAGACGCTTTTCGAGACGCTCGCGGATGGCGGCGATGAAGTCGGCGGAGTTCTTTACCTGAGGGGTCACGCCTTCCATGAGGTTGGCGAGATCCTTGGTCACGATGCCGGCGTTGAGGGTGTCGAAGCAGGCGGCCTCAAGCTGATCGGCATAGTTGACAAGCTCTGGAATGTTGTCCATCTCGCCTCTCTTGCGGAACGCGCCGCTCCACGCGAAGATCGTCGCGATCGGGTTCGTGGAGGTCTCCTCGCCTTGGAGGTGCTTGTAGTAGTGACGGGTCACGGTGCCGTGGGCGGCCTCGTACTCGTACTTGCCGTCAGGGCTGACAAGAACAGAGGTCATCATGGCAAGGGAACCGAAGGCCGTGGAGACCATGTCGCTCATCACGTCACCGTCGTAGTTCTTGCAGGCCCAGATGAAACCACCCTCGCTGCGCATCACACGTGCGACCGCGTCATCAATAAGGGTGTAGAAGTACTCGATGCCGGCGGCCTCGAAAGCGTCCTTGTACTCTGCGAACACCTCCTCGAAGATCTCACGGAAACGTCCGTCGTACTTCTTGGCGATGGTGTCCTTGGTGGCGAACCAGATGCTCTGCTTGAGGTCAAGGGCGTACTTGAAGCAAGCGTGGGCGAAAGAACGGATGGAAGCGTCGGTGTTGTGCATTCCCTGGAGAACACCAGGGCCCTTGAAGGTGTGGACTATCTGCTCTTCCCTCTTGCCGCTCTCACCTTCGAAGACGAGCTTGGCGACTCCCGGCTCCTCAACGCGGATGTCAACACTCTTGTAAACATCACCGTAGGCGTGACGGGCGATGGTGATAGGCTTCTTCCAGAACTTCACGGCAGGAGAGATGGAAGGGATGGTGATAGGTGTGCGGAACACCGTTCCGTCCAGCATCGAACGGATCGTTCCGTTCGGGCTCTTCCACATCTGATGCAGGTTGTACTCGGTCATACGCTTGGCGTTAGGAGTGATGGTGGCGCACTTCACGGCAACACCGTACTTCTTGGTGGCGTTGGCAGAGTCGATTGTCACCCGATCGCCGGTTTCGTCACGATGAACGAGGCCGAGGTCATAGTATTCTGTCTTCAGATCAACAAATGGAATGATAAGCTCATCCTTAATCATCTTCCACAGGATCCTTGTCATTTCATCACCATCCATCTCTACGAGAGGAGTGACCATCTGAATTTTTTTCATAATTGAATATTAAAAATTAAAGTGTTTTACGAATATGATTACCTGGGCACCTCAGGCTTGCAAGCCCCTAAAATGGACGCAAGCCTAAAGTGCGCGATTATGATTATTTGCTCTTCTGGGCGGCGTAGAAGTTCATCAGGCAACCGTCGGCGAGAATCTCCCTCTCGTCAGCGGTCAGATTCTGGAAGTAGAGATGAATGTCCTTCACACCTTCGGCGCTGATCACCTTGGCGTCAATCTCCTCCTTGCCCGAAAGGATGGCCTCACGGATGCCGGGAACATAGACGAAATCGCCGGCTACATATTCAAAAGGAGTCTCCTTTGAGATGGTGAAAGGAACGATGCCCCAGTTGATGCAGTTGCTGCGGTAACGCTTGGTGGCATATTCATAGCAGATGTTGGCGTCGCCGCCGAGCACCTTCTGGCAGGAAGCGGCCTGCTCGCGGGCAGAGCCGTCGCCAGGCTTGTTGGCGAACACGCATGAGCCGAACGAGGTGTCCTCCGGCTTGGCGCCCACCTTGGCGAGAGCGTCAAGCACGTGCTGAGGGGTCTTGCCCTCGCGGCGCTCAAGATCCTCCGCCTGGATCCTCTTGCTCAATCCGACATATTCAGGAACACGGCGTGAGAGAGCGAACTCGGAGAGTTTCAGCGGGTTGGAACGGTAGCTGGAAGTCTCGCCCGAAGGGATGAGCTCGTCGGTCGTGGTGACAGGGTCGTGGATGACTGCGGCGAGTTCGAGGAGCATGTTATCCTGCATCGGGTACATCTTAGGCCAGTCCTTGATGTTCGGTCCGTAGCGGAGCTCGACGGTAGGGTCGGCCTTGCCGAAACCGTAGTAGATGCGGCTCTTGTAGATGCGGTCATCGAATGAATATGGCTTGTGCGTATCCTCATATTCAATGTCAGTGGCGGCCGTGATGACTCCACCGTTGGCGGCCGTGGCGGCGATCGAGCGCGCGTCCATCAGGCAGACAAGGGAGATCTGTCCCTGGCCAGGCTTCGAGCCCTCGCGGTTAGGGAAGTTGCGTGTGGTGTGACGGATCGAGAGTCCGTTGTTCGCAGGAACGTCTCCGGCGCCGAAGCAAGGTCCGCAGAATGCAGGCTTGATCACAACACCGGCCTCAAGCAACTCCTCGGCGATGTGATTGCGGGTGGTCGCGAGATAGACAGGGGTTGACTGAGGGTAGGCGGACATCGTGAAGTAGTCGTTGCCGATGGTCTTGCCCTTCATGATAGAAGCGGCCTCGCTGAGGTTGTCGTAGGTACCTCCGGAGCAGCCGGCGATGATGGCCTGGTCGGCGAAAGCCTTGCCGTTCTTCACCTTGCTCTCAAGATCTATGGAGATCTTGTCGCCGAAACGCTTCTTGGCATCCTCCTCGACCTTCTTCAGGATTCCCTCAGGATCAGCCTGGAACTCGTGGATCGTGTAGGCGTTGGATGGGTGGAACGGAAGGGCGATCATTGACTCCTGCTTGGAGAGATCGATGCGGATCATCGCGTCGTAGTAAGCGATCTCGCCCGGCTGGAGTTCTTTGTAAGCCTCCGGACGCTCGTGCATCCTGTAATACTCCTCAACCTTCTCGTCCGTCACCCAGATAGAGCTCAGACAGGTGGTCTCGGTGGTCATCACGTCGATTCCGTTACGGAAATCGGTAGGGAGGGAAGCCACGCCTGGGCCGGCGAACTCAAGCACCTTGTTCTTCACGAAACCGTTCTCGAACACGGCCTTGACGAGGGATATGGCCACATCGTGAGGGCCGACACCCTTCTTAGGCTTGCCTTCGAGCCAAACCAGCACAACCTCAGGAGCGTTGATGTCCCAAGTGTTGTGGAGGAGCTGCTTCACAAGCTCACCGCCGCCTTCGCCGACACCCATGCAACCGAGCGAGCCGTAGCGGGTGTGGCTGTCTGAACCGAGGATCATGCGGCCGCAACCGGCGAGAGCCTCGCGGACATATTGATGAATGACAGCCTGGTTGGCAGGAACATAGATACCACCGTACTTCTTGGCGGCGGAGAGGCCGAAGATATGGTCGTCCTCGTTGATGGTACCGCCGACAGCGCACAGAGAGTTGTGGCAGTTGGTCATCGCGTAAGGGATAGGGAACTTGTCAAGTCCGCTGGCGCGGGCTGTCTGGATAATTCCGACATAAGTGATGTCGTGTGAAGCCATCGCATCGAACTTGATGCGCATCTTCTTGCCTTTGCTTCCGTCCACATCGTGGGCACGGAGAATTCTGTAGGCGATAGTGTTTTCGCGGGCCTCATCGGCAGATGGCATTCCTGCGGCATCGTTGACGATAGTCTTGCCATTTTTCAGGTAAACGCCATTGGGAATCAATTCTACCATAATAAAATTAGTTTTGTGTTAATAAATTATTAGTTAGCAATTAATTATACTATTTATAAATATTGTCAGGGACAGCATGTCGGCGCTTCCGCCGGGCGAGATGTTCTCCCTGATGAAATCCTTGTTCAGAGACGACAATCCGCTCTCGCTGAAGTCCTCAAGAAGCCTTGCGGCCTCGGACTTGGCGCGGGCGAGACCTTCCTCTCCCCTTCTGTGGAGAATGTTGGTGTCGTCAAGGGTTGTCATTATGTGAAGCAGGGTCTTGTGGCAGCGATGCGGATCGTTTTCCAAGCCGCGGTAGTACGGCAGCCAATCCGAGAACAGCTCCGGATAGGCCAGGCGGGCGTTCTCAAGCGCTCCGCGGACCTTGAAACTCCTCTTCGCCTCCGCTCCGTGAGTACCTTCAGCGGACGGAATCTCCGACGCGACGCGGGACACAAGCTCTTTAAATGAATATGCCTGCACAGATCCCGTTGTCGATGCCAGGTAAGAGGCCACGGCGACGGAAAGGCCGATGCAGAAGAGGGCTCCTTTGTGGGTGTTCACTCCGCCGGTGGCCTTCAGCATCGCTTTTTCGGCCTCGATGCCGATCTCCTTTATCTTTGCCGGGTCAATGTCTTTGGCGGACTCCACAGCCAGTCTTGTCAGGTAAGGTCTTAAAGCTGAGATGCTTTTGGACATCAGCGCATAGTCCATGTCTTTGTGGGCACCGTTGTCCTGCCTGTCCACGAGTCCCGGTTTGGGAGTCGTGTCGAGTTCCAACCTCAACGCACGCTCGGCAAGGTCGGCGACCAAGTAAGGGATGGAGGATACTGGAATATATTCCATCGCCTCTTTGAAGCCGCCTTTGTCCAAAGCCCGCCTCAACGAAGTGGCACTGAGAGGTTTGCCTTTTTGCTCAAGTCTTGGGATCTCAACAAAATCTATTGGTCGCCGAGCCTGTCGAAGCGCCGACCCTTTGACAAGCTCAGGGTCCGGTTGGTGAGCCTGTCGAACCACAGCGACCGATGTTCCCGGCAGAATCTCCGCCATCAGCTCGTTGTAGCGGCGGGTCAGGGCATCCTCCGGCTCGCTGCCGGCGAAACGTACCGTAACTCCAAGAGGCTTAGCGATATGATTCACAAACAGATCCAGATCAAGGGCGATCTGCGTGTCCGTGGCATCATCCAACTTCTTCAGGAAATATGTCGGGAAAGTCGCCGCCGAGATGGCGTAGTCACTCCCCTCGCAGACAACCACATTGTCAAGCCCGGCGCAACCGGCCTCGATCATAGCCTTTCTTTCGACGTAAGGGAAACGCGACCTATCTTCCTTAACAACAATCACATAAAGATTGTCAACCTGCGATGCGGCCTGCTCAACCAGATAGCGATGTCCTTTAGTGAACGGATTGGCGTTCATCACGATCGCCCCGTTCCGGCCCGGACGGGCGAGCGACTCCAAGTACTTCCTGTACTCCGGAAGCCCTCCCCTGCCGTTTTCCATCAGGATGGCGTTCGGCGAGGACGCGATCAAGGCGAAACCGAGGCTTTTGAATATTCCTTCGTTCTCCGGCTTAGTGAAAGCTTTGACCGATTCCCTGCCCTCCTCACGGGCGATGGCTATGAGGCGAGACACGAGAATATTCATAAGTCCCTCGCTGCGAGCGGATTCCGACACTGCGACGCACTTGATGACGTTGCCGTCCAGACCGCCGCCGGCAAGGATTTCGTCTCCGTCCTCGTCGCGTGTCACCACCACATAGCAGTCCAACGGAGCCAGTCTCAGCCCGTTGGCTGTAAGGAAAGCCTCGACCCGTCTCCGGACAGAGTTCAGCGACAGCGGAGCCTCGCTTATGTAGTGACGGTTATCGCACATAGGACTCGATCATTTCGTCAATCTTCGCGGTGAGCTCAGCCATAGTGTGGGTACGGTTACGCATACAATAGCAAGCCTCGTTGCCACAAATCAGACACTTGCGCGGCTCCTGACCAATCTCCTTCCTGGAGACAGGAACGCCATCAGCATCAATCACATCCAAGTCAAAAATACGGCCAAGAGGATGCGTGTCCTCGATCCGGCACGTCTCCCGTTTAGCTTCCTCGTTGGAAAGCGGGGTGACGAGATAGGCCTCGTAGCCGGTCGGCAAGTCTCGCAGTCTGAATTTGAGCATCGAGTCTCCGAAAGCCGAGACCAGAGCCGTGACAGCAGCCTGGGCGACCACAAGCGATTGCAGATTACGCTTGACCTTACCCGGCATTATGACCGTGAGGCAGACCAAGGTCTTTCCAGGGTAACCTTTCAAAAGTTCCTTCTGGAAAGAAGCCCGTTCCTCACGACTTGCCAGCAATTGGTCAAGCGTAATCTCCATAAAAAACAGTCTTAGTCCTCGATGTTCATTATGACATCCATCACGGAGCCGTCACGGTTCATCACGACTCCCACGACCTTCTCTCCGAACGGAAGCGGATCAGGGACTCCGATGGACTTCAGAGCCAGTTCCTTGAGGTCATGGATGTCCACGATCTTCAGTCCGGCCTCCCTCAGACGCTCGGCGATCTCAGGACGGCGCGGGTTGACCGCGATGCCATATTCAGTGACTACGACATCGACTGTCGAGCCAGGGGTGATGAGAGTCGTGACCTCGTCCACAACGCAAGGGATGCGTCCACGCATCAGTGGGCAGACGATGATCGAGAGGGCTGAATCGGCGGCTGTGTCAGGGTGTCCTCCGACGGCTCCTCTGATGACTCCGTCACTGCCGACAAGCACGTTGACATTGAAGTTGACATCCACCTCAAGAGCAGAGAGAATCACAATGTCGAGATAGTGCACGGCTGATCCAGGTTCATCCGCGCTGGCATATTCATTGGCGGAGACTCCCTTGTGGAAAGGATCGTTCTTGATGGACTCGGCGGCGACGCGGTCAAATGACTGAACGTCAATGAGTCGTCCGATGAGGCCTTCTTCGTGCATCTTGACCATGTGGGCGGTGATTCCTCCGAGCGCGAAGCTGGAGTGGATGCCCCTTTTGATCATTTCCTCTCGAATATATTTGACAGCGGCCAGCGAGGCTCCGCCGGATCCGGTCTGTATCGAGAATCCTTCCTTGAAATAACCGCTGTTGACAATGACTTTGGCGGCGTTCATCGCGAGCAGGATGTCGCGAGGGTTCTTGGTGTCACGGATGGCTCCCGAAGAGATCTTGGACGAGTCTCCGACCGAATCCACGAGTACAACGTAGTCCACATCATGCTCGGAGATGGAGTTCGGTGTGTTCGGATAGTCAACGAGATCGTCGGTGATTATCACGACCTTGTCAGCGTACTGCGCGTCCGGCTTGGCGTAGCCGAGGGAACCGCAGATTGACTTGGCGTGCTCGGAGCGGGAGTAACCGCTGGCGTTTCCGGCAGGGTCGCTGGAGGACGCACCCAGGAACGCGACATCAATGTGAAGGTCACCGTTGGCGATGGCGCTTCCACGTCCTCCGTGGCTGCGGAACACAACCGGCTCCTTCATCAGACCGTGTGAGATCTCCTTGGCAAGTTCTCCGCGAAGTCCGGATGTGGAAATCTTGGTGATCACTCCGTTCTTGATGTGGTCGATCAGCGGAGCGTGAACGTCAGAAAGGCTGGACGCGGCGAGGTGGAGGTTCTTGAATCCCATCTCGGCCAGTTTGCCCACAACCATGTTCACAACCTTGTCACCGCCTCTGAAATGGTGGTGGAAGGAGATTGTCATTCCGTCCTTGAGGCCGCTGAGCCTGATGGCATCCTCCAGCGTGACCACCTTTGACTGAACCTTCTGGAGATCCTTGCGGAACGTGGTGTTCTTAGGAGTCTCCCCAGAATACACCTTCTTGCCCATAGCGGCGGCAGCCTCGTTAATCAGCGCCGCCCTTTCCTTTATATTACTCATAAACTTCCTCCTTTGTTAATATGCCTGAAGCGATCGCAAGGTCGATGGTGCGCTGAGCCCTGATGACAACAGGACGGTCAACCATCTTGCCGTTGACGGCGATGACACCCGAGCCGCGTTTCTCAGCCTCCTTGATGGCGGCGAGAATCTTCTTAGCCTTCTCGATAGCCTTCTCGGTCGGGGCGAACACCTCGTTCACGATCTGGATCTGACGAGGGTTGATGATGGACTTGCCGTCGAATCCGAGAGTCTTGATGAGTTCGACCTCCTTGCGGAAAGTCTCCATGTCATCGAGGTTTGAATATACCGTGTCGAGAGCGTCGATCCCTGCGGCCCTGGCGGCCACCACGATGGTCTCGCGGGCATAGAGCAGCTCGGCTCCACCCGGGGTACGCTGGGTCTTGAGGTTGGCGCAATAGTCCTCGGCTCCGAGGGCGATGCCCATCATCCTCTTCGAGGCCTTGGCGATGACGAACGCGTTGCAGATACCCTCGGCGCTTTCGATGGCGGCCATCATACGGGTTCTGCCAAGGCATCCCAGTTCCTTCTCGACCTTCTCAATCTCCGCCTCCAGCTCGCGGACCTCGTCGGCGGTCTCGGTCTTCGGCATGCGGATCACCTGCACGCCGGCCTTCACGACAGCCTCAACGTCCTTGCGTCCGTAAGGTGTGCTGAGAGGATTGATGCGGACAACCATTTCGGTGTCGCCGTAGTCGATTGACTTCAGAGCGTTGTGGACGAGCAGACGCGCGGCGTCTTTCTCAGCCATGGTCACGGAGTCCTCCAGGTCGAGCATGATCGAGTCCGGCCCGTAGATGAAGGCATCCTGCATCATTCCGGGATTGTTGCCCGGAACGAACATCATTGTTCTTCTTAATCTTTCCATAATCGTAACTGATTATCGGAATAACCCGCGCACCTTCGGTCCCTGGCGCCGCGACTTATTCCTCAACCTAAACTAAGCCCAAACATCTTTTCCTGTGGCGCGCACGGCGGCGGCGGTCACCCTGGCACGGATGGTGCAATCCCTGGCTCCCTTGTCAACCGCCTTGATGTCAGCGTCCTCCAGTCCGAATTCGGTAAGAGTTTCCTCAATGACCTGACGGATCTGTCTGCCGAACTGGGCGGCCACAGAACTGTCCAGGTCGATGTGCAGACCTTTCGTCTCGGCCGGGGCGATCTGGATCATGATGTCACCTGACTCCAGCGTTCCGGCTACAGCGTTCTTTACTTCCATAGCGAAATGTACGATAAAAAAGTCATTAGTGTCCCTGAACCCTCAGGGGCGTGTTAATAATTATGTGTCAATCTCAAACAAAATCAACCCTCGGCGACTACAATCTTTCACATTATTCGGAAT
>ERZ1032445.513-NODE-513-length-9899-cov-16.171373_pt1 | contig 9899 bp, 9 predicted proteins | sample MGYA00518161_ERZ1032445 | MGnify/ENA primary metagenome ERZ1032445 (study PRJEB33719, sample SAMN04261326) | wastewater metagenome | biome: periurban shantytown; feature: human; material: feces | host: Homo sapiens | place: Peru: Lima | collected 2013-01-24 ...
AAATCACGACTATCACAATTTTTCCGACAGAACTGCTTATGCGGCCAATTGCTGTCACCCAAACTTTCAAACCTCCTGTCGCGAGCAGCTGCAGGAATTCAGAAGCCAAACCCATTTTCGTCTTGCCCCTCAGGCAACTATTGAAATAAAATCATTCGGTAATTCAATCATTTGATAGCAAAATGCCGAAGTTGTTACAGATAAATCCGGTACTGAGGATGAACACCTCGACGGGTAGGATAATGCAGGAGATTGGGGATGTCGCCATGTCCGCCGGATGGGAGTCTTTTGTGGCCTACAGTAAGGGACGGGATGGAATGCGGGAAAGCACTTCAAAGACTGTCCCGGTGGGCAATCGTTTCAGTGTGGCTGTGCACGGATTGGGGACAAGGTTGTTTGACAGGCACGGGCTTGCTTCCAACGGAGCGACCAAGGCTTTCATCAAGAAGATTGAGGAGATTGATCCGGACATCATCCACATCCACAACATTCACGGTTACTTTCTGAACTACCAAATTCTGTTCGATTATCTTAGCAGAGCCGGTAAACCTGTGATCTGGACAATCCACGACTGCTGGCTTTACACAGGACATTGCTATTATTATACTTCAGCCGGATGCGACCGCTGGAAGACCGGATGCGGACATTGCCCGCAAAAGCGGCAGTTTCCGGCCAGTCTTGTCTTTGACAGGTCGGCACAGAATTTCAAGGACAAGGCCAAGGCCTTTTGTTCAATGCCGAAAGATCTTATGACAATTGTCCCGGTGTCCGAGTGGATGAGAGACGAAATGAGTGAATCTTTCCTCAAAGATTATCGCTTCAGAGTTATTCACAACGGAATAGACACCAGCATATTCATGCCGCAGGAGTCGGACATGACAATCCGGGAAAAGTATGGCGCCGGCAGCCGAAAGATCATTCTTGGCCTTGCGAGCATCTGGTGCCGGGAGAAAGGTTGGGATGATTTTATCGCTCTTTCAAAATCGCTTCGTGATGACGAGGTGATAGTGATGGTAGGGGTCAAACCAGACAAGGCGAAGTCACTCCCAGCCAACATCATACCGATCGCAAGGACGGAGAATGTCCGGGAACTTGCGGAACTATACTCTGCGGCGGAGGTGTTCGTGAATCCTACGTGGCAGGATAACTACCCCACCGTCAATCTGGAGGCGATTGCCTGCGGCACTCCCGTGATCACTTACAACACTGGCGGCAGCGTCGAGTCTGTCACTCCAGCAACCGGCATCGTCATCCCGCAGGGTGACATCAGCGCGCTGCGGCAAGCAATCTCACTCATTGAGGCTGACGGCAAATCTCGCTACACGACTCCTTGCCGTGAATATGCCCTCGCCCACTTCCGTAAGGAGGACCGCTATGCGGATTACATCAGGCTTTATGACGAACTTGTAGGTAGATAATATCGACTCATCGACGGGCTCAAGGATCGAAGGCGGGGGTCTCAGGAGCAAATCTGGCGGTTTGGCGCACGGGAGGGGGCTGGATGAGGGTCTCGGGAGCAAATCTGGCGGTTTGGCGCACGGGAGCGGCGCGGTGGAGGCCCTCGTGAGCAAACAAGGCGGTTTGGCGCACGGGAGGAGGCTGGATGAGGGTCTCGGGAGCAAATCTGGCGGTTTGGCGCACGGGAGCGGCGCGGTGGAGGCCCTCGTGAGCAAACAAGGCGGTTTGGCGCACGGGAGCGGCGCGGTGGAGGCCCTCGTGAGCAAACAAGGCGGTTTGGCGCACGGGAGGAGGCTGGATGAGGGTCTCGGGAGCAAATCTGGCGGTTTGGCGCACGGGAGGAAGCCGGATGGGGGTCTCGGGAGCAAATCTGGCGGTTTGGCGCACGGGAGGAGGCTGGATGGGGGTCTCGGGAGCAAATCTGGCGGTTTGGCGCACGGGAGGAGGCTGGATGAGGGCCTCGGGAGCAAATCTGGCGGTTTGGCGCACGGGAGGAGGCTTTTCGAGCGCTACGGGCTCCACTATATGCTACTAGGGGTGTGGCAAGCGAAGAATGTGAGTGCAGAAAAATAGGCTCGCCGACCGAAGGAGCGGCGGGGCAACCGAAGGAGCGGCAGGGAGGCCCCCAAAGGGGTTTGCGGCCAAAGAAGGGGTTTAGGGGCTTTGGGGCTGAAGTGATTATTCAATAGTACATAGAACCGGAAATGAAAATACTACAATTGGGGAAGTTCTACCCTGTACTGGGCGGAGTGGAGAAGGTGATGTTTGATCTGACTGTGGGACTCTCGGAGGTGGGGCTTTCGGAGGTGGGGCTTTCGGAGGTGGGGCTTTCGGAGACGGGGCTCTCGGAGGTGGGGCTCTCGAAGGAAGGGCTCTCGAAGGAAGGGCTCTCGGAAGCGGGGCTCTCGGAGACGGGGGTGGAGTGCGACATGATGTGCGCGGGAAGCGACGGGAGGGGGACGGAGGTCATCCGGCTTAATCCGCACGGGAGGATACTCTGCCACAGGACTTTGATCGAGGCGGCCAAAACCACGATCGCGCCGTCGATGGTCACGCGGCTCAGGCGGATCGCCAAGGACTATGACATCATCCACATCCATCATCCGGACCCGATGGCGGCGATGGCGCTCAGGCTGTCGGGCTACAAAGGGAAGGTGGTGCTTCACTGGCACAGCGACATACTCTCGCAAAAAGCGCTTTTGAGATTCTATCTGCCGATTCAGAATTGGCTCATCAAAAGAGCCGACACTATCGTGGGGACAACTCCTGTCTACCTTGCGGAATCACCTTACCTTCAGGGAGTACAGGAGAAATGCCGCTGCCTCCCGATCGGAATCGAGCCGGTCATCAGCGACAGCGCGAGGGAGCAGGAGATCAGAAATGAATATTCCGGGCGGCGGATCATCTTCTCGCTCGGGAGGCTTGTGGAATACAAGGGGTACCGCTATCTGATCGAGGCGGCAAAGTACCTTGATGACAGTTTCATGATCCTGATAGGAGGTGGAGGCCCGCTGCGGGAGAGCCTCCAGAGAGAGATCGACGAGCTTGGCGTCGGAAGCCGGGTCAAACTGCTGGGCAAGGTTCCGCAGGAAGACCTGGCATCCTACTACGGAGCCTGCGAACTGTTCTGCATGAGCAGCGTTATGAAGACGGAGGCTTTCGGAATAGTCCAGATCGAGGCGATGTCTGCGGGAAGACCGGTGGTCGCCACAAAGATTCCGGAATCAGGAGTCTCCTGGGTAAACGAGGACGGGGTCTCGGGAATAAACGTCGCACCACGGGACAGCAAGGCCATCGCAGAGGCGATCCTCACCATCACAGACAACGAGGCGACGTGGAAAAAGTTCAGCGCGGGGGCGGCAAAACGCTTCGCGGAGAACTTCACAAAAGAAAAAATGATCTCAAAATGCTTGAATATTTATGCGGAAACATTATCTTTGCACTAAACAGTAGATCCTACCAAGAGCCATAACAGACAAAATGAGTGAAAATACTATGTCAACAACAAACGAAATGTCCGCGACATTGCCTAGAACAAGTATGAGTACTATTGACGAAAACCTGAAAAGATTTTTTGACTGCATCGCAAGCATTTGCGGAATGATTGTCTTCTCCCCGCTTTTCCTTATCATCATGATCATCATCAAATGCGACAGCAAGGGGCCTGTGATTTTCTCGCAGGAACGGATCGGGAAGGGAGGCAAGCCTTTCACGCTGTACAAGTTCAGGACAATGAACAACTCCTCAGAGGCGGACGGCAAGCCGAAACTCTGCCAGGAGAACGACGAGCGGCTGACCAAGGTCGGTAAGTTCCTCAGGGATCATCATCTGGACGAGCTTCCTCAGCTTTGGTGCGTCGCCAGGGGGAGCATGAGTTTCGTCGGGCCGAGGCCGGAAAGAAAATACTACATCGACAAGATAATGGAGGTCAACCCTGACTACGAGCGTCTCTACGAGCTTCGTTCGGGGCTGTTTTCCGAGGCCACGCTTACGAACGGCTACACCGGCACACTTGAGAAAATGCTGACAAGACTTGAGATGGATCTGGACTACCTTGAGAACAGGTCGTTGTGGAGGGACACACAGATCATATTCAAGACCGTCACCTCCATTCTTGGCGGTAAGATCTTCTAAGACAATGAGACTGGATTCCACATTGAACCTGCGCCGGATCGGCGGCAAGTACATGATCGTCAAGGCTGTCGGAGGCAAGGCCAACATGACCGACGTGATCACCCTGAACGAGACGGCCGCCCTTCTCTGGGAGAGATTCTCAGACATGGACTTCACGGAGGAGGAGATGGCGGAATGTCTCTGCGGAGAGTATGAGGTTGACATCCAGACGGCGAGGAAGGATGTGCATAATCTTTTGGCGAAATGGAAAGAGTGCGGGATGCTTTCCTCGTCCTGCTGAGGGCGGGTCTGTGGGGAAAGTTTCCTGAGAACCGGGGACTGTTTCCGCTGAATGAGGAGGAATGGGAGCGGGTGTTCGCCATGTCCAGAAGACAGTCGGTCTCCGGAATGGTCTTTGACGGGATCTGTCTTCTTCCCGAGACGCTTCAGCCTTCACCGGCGGTTTTCGCCAAATGGATTGTCATCGCGGATGCCATCGAGGAGTTCAGCGGGCGGATGAACGCCGCGCTTAAGGATCTCACCGGACTGTTTGTCAATGAAGGGCTTAGGCCGGTGTTGCAGAAAGGCCAGGGGGTCGCGGCGCTTTATCCTGATCCTTCGCACCGTGAGTGCGGGGACATTGATTTTTATTTTCCGGAAAGGCAGCCGCTTCGACAGGCTCCGCGACCGGGAAAAGAATCACCTCTTCCGGTCGCTGATCCCGCCAAGGTGACAGGGGAAACAATGGATGACAAGGCGGTGGAGCTGGTGAGGAGACACGGCGTGACGGTGACGCGGATGCCGGACGGGAGCCAGACCTACGAATGGCACGGCATCGATGTCGAGCATCATTCTGCGATCATCGACCTGCGCTCCCCTGCCGCCATCAGGCTGTCCGGCGAGCTGGACGAGACACGGGAATTCGTCCCGACGGACATCGCAGACGGCCTGAGGGTGCCTTCCCCTGCCCTCAACGCCTTGATGCTGAACTCGCATATTCTTAAACACGCGCTCGGCAGAGGAATCGGACTACGTCAGATGTGCGATCTCGCGATGGCATACCACAGGATCAGCGAGGGGGGAAAGATTGATGAATATGGCGGGCGGATCCTCGCGTTCTACCGCCGTGTCGGGATTGTGAAATGGAGCAGGTTGCTGCATTCGTTCCTGGTCGGAGTGATTGGACTGCCGGAGGCGGAACTGCCATATTCAGAGAAGATTGTGCCTTACGGGGCGCTCTGGAGGATCGTGGAGGAAGGCGGGAATTTCGGGCAGCACCGGGAGACGGGTGTCTCAGTAGGGACGGTCGTCTCGGCAGGCCCGGCGAGCGGAAAGAGCGGTGTGTTCAAGAGAAAGCTGGGGACGGCGGGAATGTTTCTGCGGAGGGCAGGATTCTCTTTGCGGTTCGCTCCGAAAGAGGCGTTTTGGACAGTTTTTGACCTTGCCAAGGGACAATTCAGAAAATAATAACGACTTTTGTACAGTCATGGACTTGTGCAAAGGCCGATTCAGAAGATAAATGATGGAGGAAACACGGACATATTCATACAAGGTGGCGGGACTGACTTTTTCGGTCATCGCTCCGGAAGGAATTGACATCGAGGCGCTTCTGCCGTCGTTCAAGGACTTCCGCGCCACTTTGCGGGAGATGCCCGCGCCGGAGCCGCACCGGGAAATGCCCGCGCCGGAGCCGCACCGGGAGCTGCTCCGCCTCACACTACAGGCGGACCCCATTGAGATTCCGTCAGATGCCAAGGAAGTCGAAACGGATGACAACGACATGGGACACACCAGGCTTCTGAGGACAGAGGACGGACGCTACTGCGTCGAACTAAGCGGCAGCCGGGACGGAAAGGTCTTGGGGACGTTCATAGCAAACGCTTTATTCTCAAGTGTTTACGCATCTATCAGGACTGATACCGCCACCGCCGGCAGCATCCTTTCCTCCATGCTCCGGATCGCGTTCGCGCAGGCGGTCATCCTCCGCGAGGGGCTGTCGATCCATGCGTCCGCCGTCGTGTCGGACGGAAAGGCTTATCTCTTCCTCGGGAAGAGCGGCACGGGCAAAAGCACCCACGCAAGGCTGTGGCTCAAGAATATTCCCGGATCACACCTGCTGAACGACGACAATCCCGCCGTCAGGCTGATCGACGGATCGCCCGTCGCGTTCGGCACCCCCTGGAGCGGGAAGACCCCGTGCTACCGCGACGAGTCCGCCCCCGTGGGAGGGTTCGTCCGCCTCAGGCAGGGAGACACCGACATATTCACGGAAAAAGAGGATGTCGCCGCCTTCGTCGCGCTGCTTCCGAGCTGCTCCGTGATCCACAGCGACGCCAACCTACAGTCGATGCTATACGACACACTCACAAGACTTTCGGAACGGGTTCCGGTCGGAGAGCTCACTTGCCTTCCGGACGACGAGTCCGCCATTGTTTGTCATAAGAATATAAAATCGATCATAAAATGAAGACTAGATTGTCACAACTGCTTCTGATCCCGCTTCTGGGAATGGCCGTTTCCTGCGGATCGGCGAAGAAGTACGTCTACCTCAACGACATGACCCCGGGCACAGGGTATCCTTTCGATTCCGCCCACGAGGCCGTCATCCAAGCCAACGACAGGCTCGGCATCACGGTCAGCTGCAAGCAGCCGGAGCTCGCCATCCCGTTCAACATCCAGAGCGGCTCGTTCAAGATGTCCTCGGACGGAACAGCCTCGTCATCCCCGGCGGCCAACGAGCCGGGCTACAAGGTCGACGCCAAGGGAAACATCGAGTTTCCTATCCTTGGAAACATCCATCTTGAAGGACTTACCTTGAGCCAGGCCTCGGACAGGATCAAGAATCTGATCATCGACGGCGACTACATCAAGGCTCCCATAGTGAGCATGGAGTTCCTCAACTTCAAGTACACCGTCTGGGGAGCCGTGAGCAAGAACGGAACGTTCACCGTGGAGAGCGGCAGGATCACCTTGCTGGAGGCGATCGCCAACGCGGGCGACCTGACCAACAAGGCAAGGCTCGACAGGGTGGCCGTCATCCGGGAGGAGAACGGCGACAAGCGGATCTACTTCCACGACATCCGCAACAGCAACATCCTCCAGTCGCCTTGTTTCTTCCTGCAGCAGAACGACATCATCTACGTGCAGCCTAAGTTCGGCAAGAAGGACAGAGAGGACAGGAGCATGCAGATCGCCACAATGTTCATGAGCGCCATCACAGCCGCGAGCTCCGTCATCTGGGCAACCTCGACACTCAGAAAAGACTAGTCCTGTCACTCCTATAATCAACGAATATGCAGACAAACAATACCACCGGCAGAAACGATCAGGATGTCAACATCATCGACATCCTGATCTTCCTGCTCTCCAAATGGAAATGGTTCGTCGTTTCCGTGATAGTGTTCGGCAGCCTGGCCTGGTTCCAGTACGCCAGGACTCCGAAGACCTATTTCCGCTCCGCCACCGTGATCATCAAGGATCCGTCCAACAAGATCTCCTCGGCGGGACTTGACCGCTACGACAACTACATCAACAAGGTGAACGTCGCCAATGAGATCCTCCAGTTCCGGTCCAAGAAACTGATGCGGGAGGTTGTGAGCCGCGTCAACGCCGACATCGACTACAAAGTCAAGGACGGCCTCCAGATGACGGAGCTCTACAAGAAGTCTCCGGTCTCTGTCCGCTTCCTGGACACGACTCCCGAGACGCGGCTGAGCATGGTCGTGACCCCGGTGGACAGCGGCAAGGTGATTGTCTCCGACTTCGGTACGGTCGACGGCGACAAGAAATTGTCGGTCAGGATGAAGGACACGGTCAGCGTGGAGGGAGTGCGGCTCATCATCGCCCCTACCAACTACTACACGACCTCCTGGATGGGCGAGCATATTCAAGTGACGAAGAACCCCCTCTCGTCGGTGGTCGGCTACTTCGTCTCCAGTCTCGGCATCAGGCAGGAAGAGGACGAGGCCTCGATTCTCACCCTCTCCCTTAAGGACCGCTCCTCCGCAAGGGCGGAAGACGTGCTGAACATGCTGATCTCGGTCTACAACGAGGAGGCCATCAACGACAAGAACCAGGTGGCCATCAACACCGCCGAGTTCATCAACGAGAGGCTCATCATCATCGAAAGCGAGCTGGGAGGCGTGGAGTCCCATCTGGAATCCTTCAAGCGCGAGAACCGGATCGTGGACATCGCGACGACAGCCGGGATGTATGTCGGTGAGTCCCAGAAGTACAACACCAACGTGATGGAGCTTGAGACCCAGCTCCGCCTGGCCACCTACATCAAGGACTACCTCACGGATCCGACAAGGGAGATCGACCTGATCCCCGCCAACACGGGCATCAGCGACATGAACATCGAGAGCCAGATCGCCCAGTACAACACCGTGAAGCTGCGCCGCGACAAGCTCATCGAGGACAGCAGCGAGAAGAACCCGATCGTGGAGGAGCTGAACACCTCGCTGAGGGCGATGAAACAGTCCATCATCAGGGCCGTGGACAACATGATCGTCAGCATCAATGTCCGCCGCAACGACGCGCAGTCGCGTGAGTCACAGGCACAGTCCCGCGTCTCATCCATCCCTACCAAGGAACGCCAGATGCTCTCGATCGAGCGCCAGCAGAAGATCAAGGAGTCGCTTTACCTCTTCCTCCTGAACAAGCGCGAGGAGAACGCCCTCTCCCAGGCGATGGTGGACAACAACGCGAGGGTGATCGACGGAGCCTCCGGGCCAGGCGATCCGATCGCCCCGAGCAGGAACAAGATCCTGCTTCTGGGGCTGCTGCTCGGACTGGCCGTGCCGGGAGTCATCTTCCTGATGATCATGTTCCTTGACACGAGGATCCACACCAGGAAAGACATCCAGGGCAAAGTCAGCGCACCGTTCCTCGGAGTGATTCCGGAACAGGACAAGGACAATGAGGGTTTCGCCTCGGAGGCGTTCAAGATTGTCCGCACGAACATGTCCTTCCTTTCAAGAAAAGAGAAGATCAAGGTGATAATGTGCACCTCGTTCAGTTCCGGGGACGGAAAGACTTTCGTCTCCGCCAACCTGGCTAAAAGCTTCATCTCCGCCAGGAAGAAGGTGATCCTTGTGGATCTTGACATCCGTAAGGGAACCCTGACCTCACAGTTCGGCAAGCACAGCCACCACCACACCGTAGGCATCACAAACTTCCTGGCCGACTCTGACATAGCGCTGGATGACATCATCACCCACGAGACCGGTGTGGAAGGCCTTGACCTCATCCCGTCAGGCTCCATCGCGCCGAACCCCGCCGAACTCCTGATGGACGAGAGGCTGGATGAGATGTTCGCCGAGTTGAGGAACCGCTACGACATCATCATCACAGACTCCGTCCCTGTCGGCCTTGTGGCGGACGCGACGATCGCCAACCGCGTCGCCGACATCACGCTCTTCGTGGTGAGGGCCGGCCGCCTTGACCGTCGCCAACTTCCTGACATCGAGACCATGTACCAGGAGCGGAAACTCACGAACATGTCGCTGATCCTCAACGGCGCCGACTACCACCATCACGGCTACGGCTATGGTTATGGCTACGGGTACGGGTACGGCTATGGTTATGGCTACGGCTATGTGGATGGCAAGAAAAAGAAACGGAAAAAGTAGCCGCTGATCTTGTAGGGAGAAACATCTTCCTGCTCGGGGATAGTCCTGAATACAAATAAATGTTTTTAAATCACGAATAACGAGAATTTTATACTTTTTTGTTGCATTTTTTCCAATATAATATATATCTTTGCTTTTGATTGGTTTAGAGCATTTCAAGACATTAACATAACAATGATGATAAAGTAGTTTTCA
>ERZ1032445.514-NODE-514-length-9874-cov-15.102556_pt1 | contig 9874 bp, 9 predicted proteins | sample MGYA00518161_ERZ1032445 | MGnify/ENA primary metagenome ERZ1032445 (study PRJEB33719, sample SAMN04261326) | wastewater metagenome | biome: periurban shantytown; feature: human; material: feces | host: Homo sapiens | place: Peru: Lima | collected 2013-01-24 ...
GCGTGCAAAGAAAGAGAAAAAATAAATTTTGTGTCCGGGGCTAAAGTGCAAAAAATGATTTTGACAGAAACTTTCTGTCAAAAGTCCACTGCACTTTCAGGTTATTACAATCCTGGTCGATTGCACATACAATACAAGTATCACTTCACAAAACGGAGGGTACTTGTACTATGGTGGACTACGCCGACATCGGAAAACGCATCCGTGCCTGCCGCCTTGCAAAGGGCATGACGCAGGAGCAGCTGGCCAATGAGGTCGGCGTGGTGGTCACGCACATCAGCCATATCGAAACAGGCAACTCCGTGCCCAGCCTGAAAACGCTGATCGACATCATCAACGCACTGGACTGTTCCGCAGATGAGCTGCTGTGCATCGAGATCAAAAAAGCAAAGCCGGTGTTCGACAGCTGGATGACCGAACAGCTTGCAGATTGCTCTGCCGATGAGGCAAAGATCATCAAAGAAACGGTGGTCAGCCTGAAAAAATCGCTCCGGAAGGTGTATGGAAAGTCCTCTAAATACAGATATGACTAAAACTTCAAAAACTGAATGCCAGTTGGTAGGCATTGAGTGTCTGAAAGAACACCAATAAACAGAATGAACCGCCTCGGTTTCCATAGTAGGAAGCCGGGGCGGCTTTTTATACAAAAAAGAAATCGTTTTTTTTGTAGCTTTGATGAATTGGCGCAGAGTCATTGACAGCAGAAGGGCAGAAGCGTATCTTTGGAACAGAAGGCGGAACAGGGCCATAAATAGCAGTTTTCTTTACCTTGCAAGGACACTTTCGTTTTGATGAGGCACGACCCGGTGTGCCGCTTTTTTCATTTGCGGAGATAAAATGCAAAAAGTACGGATTATAGTACACATTATCTGCTATGCTCGGTACACGGAAGGCACACACACCGGAAAAGGAGCAAAAATGCGCTGGACGTTGAATAAAACAAGGCTTTTGGCTGGTAAAACGGACCCGGAGAATACCAGCCTGTGGCTGCCGCTCTGGATGCACCTGTGGGATACGGCGGGCATCATGGAGCGGCTGGTCCGGCAGTGGCTCCCGGAAAGTGCAAAACGGGCCATGGGCTTTGAGCGCGAGGAAGCGTTGCTCGCGCATGCCCGGTTTCTGGGCGGGATCCATGATATAGGCAAGGCTACGGTAGCCTTTCAGGCAAATATCCTGCGCACTCTGCCGGAGGCGCGGCAGCGGCTGGAAATGTTGACGCCGCTGGACTGTCCTGAACAGAACCGCAGGGAATCGCCGCATGCCCGGGCGGGCGAGGCAATCCTGCTGTGGAATGATTGTCCCGGCGGGATAGCCTCCATTGTGGGGGCGCATCACGGCAGGCCACAGAGCTGCGCGGCGGTCGATGATCAGTTAGAGGGTTGGGAGAGCAACTACTACCCCAAGGGACAAAAAAAGGTCTGGGAGAGCTTTTGGACAGAACTGCTCATGACTGTTTTGCAGGACTGCGGCTTTGATGATACGGCGGAACTGTACGACCTGGACCCGCAGGAGGAAGTGCTTCTGACCGGACTTCTGATCATGGCAGACTGGATCGCCAGCAATACGGAATACTTCCCCCTGATCCCGGTAGAGGAGCTGGGCAGCATGGAGGATTACCCGGTGCGGGTGGACAGGGCTTGGGAAAAGCTGGCCCTGCCCTTTCCGTGGGAGGCACAGCCGGGCATCGCAGACCCGCAGGAGTTTGCGGTGCGGTTCGGCTTTGCGCCCAATGCGGTGCAGAGGGCTGTTCTGGAGGCTGCAGATACCGCAGCGGAACCGGGCATTCTGATTTTGGAAGCACAGATGGGCGTGGGCAAAACCGAGGCGGCGCTGGCCGCTGCGGAGATCATGGCCAGCCGGTTCGGGCTGGGCGGTGTCTTTTTCGGGCTGCCCACACAGGCCACGGCAAACGGCATCTTTCCCCGGCTGCTTGGCTGGGCAGACACGCAGTCTGAGGAGACGCTGCCGCAGGCTATAAAGTTGGCGCACGGCATGGCGGAACTGGACGAGTGCTATCTGCAGCTGCAGGGGCGCGGGGTGCAGCTGGAGGAGGACGCGCAGGAAGAGCATCAGGTGCAGGTACACCAGTGGTTTCGGGGAAACAAGCAGGCACTGCTGGCAAACTTCGTGATTGGCACAGTGGATCAGCTGCTGCTGGCGGCACTTGCCCAGAAGCACGTTATGCTGCGGCATCTGGGGCTTGCGGGCAAGGTGGTCATTATTGATGAGTGCCACGCCTACGATACCTACATGAACTGCTATCTGGACCGGACACTGGAATGGCTGGGCTGGTATAAGGTGCCGGTCATTCTGCTGTCGGCCACCCTGCCCACCCGGCGTCGCGCGGAACTGGTCGAGGCCTACCAGCAGAAAAAGGCCGCCCCGGACGCTCCGTGGGAAACCAGCTGCGGCTATCCGCTGCTGACATGGACGGATGGCGCAGAGGTAAAGCAGACGGCCATCTCATCGGCTGCACCCGGTCAAACGGTGCAGCTGACTACGCTCACAGAGCCGGAGCTGCCCGCGCTGCTGCGCCGGAAGCTGACCGAGGGCGGCTGCGCGGGGGTGATCGTAAACACGGTCAAAAAAGCGCAGAAGATCGCGCAGTTGCTGCGGGAAAGCCTGCCGGACAAAGAGGTGCAGCTGTTCCATGCGCAGTTTCTGATGCCGGACCGCGCGGCGCGGGAAAACCAGCTGATGGCACGCATCGGCAAGGGATCCACGCCGAAGGAACGGAATGACCTGATCGTGGTGGGCACGCAGGTGATGGAGCAGTCGCTGGACATTGATCTGGACGTTCTTGTCACAGAGCTTTGCCCTATGGATCTGCTGCTGCAGCGCATTGGACGGCTGCACCGCCACTACCGCAGCCGCCCCGCTCCGTTGCAGCAGGCCTGCTGCGCGGTGCTGGACACCGGGGAAGATGCCTTTGACGCGGGCAGCGAGGCGGTATATGGACAGTGGCTGCTCTGGCGCACCCGGAAGTTTCTGCCCCGGAGCATCCGGCTGCCAGAGGAGATCTCTCCGTTGGTGCAGCGGGTCTACGGCTGGGAGCGGGAAGCCCCCGGCGGAGCACAGGGCGAGGAAATGCGCTGCGTATATGAGCAGACACAGGAGAAAAAGAAAGCACGCGCCGAGGCGTACCTTGTGCCGCAGCCGGAAACGCACCGGCTGGCGCAGCTGAACACGCTGGACGACTGGATGCAGAACGAGGGCGCCTGCTCCGACCCGGCGGCGCGGGCGGCAGTGCGGGACGGCGACCCCTCGGTGGAGGTGCTGGTAATGCAGCGTCGGGCAGACGGCAGCATCCACTTTCTGCCGTGGCAGGAGGGTGGCAGTGCCGTAGCTGCCGACAGCCCGCCCCCGCCGGAAACGGCACTGAAGATCGCCCGGCAGAAGCTGCGGCTCCCGGCGGTGTTTGGCAAGGCGTGGAAGGTGGACGGGGTCATCCGGGAGTTGGAAGCGGACAACCGCAGCCGCCTTGCGGCGTGGCAGCTGTCGCCGCTGCTGCACGGAGAACTGATCCTGCTGCTGGATGAAAACCTGACTGCCCGGCTTGCGGGCATGGAACTTTGTTATGACCGTGAAAACGGCCTGTATTACCAAAAGGAGGAGACGGATGAAGGAAATTGAATTCAACCTGCTGACCGAACCGTGGATACGGGTGCGGCTGCGGGACAACACGGTGCGGGAGGTGTCCCTGACCGAGGCACTGGTGTCGGCGCAGGATTATGTGGACCTTGCGGGCGAGATGCCCACCCAGAACGCCGCCGTGCTGCGGCTGCTGCTGGCGGTGCTGTTCACCGTGTTTTCCCGGGTGGATGTAAAGGGAGAGCCCCGCCCGCTGATGCAGAGCGATGATGCACTGGAGCGTTGGAGTGCGCTGTGGCAGCTGGGGCATTTCCCGGCAGAGCCTGTCCGGGACTATCTGGAGCAGTGGAAGGACCGCTTCTGGCTGTTCCATCCGACACACCCCTTCTGGCAGGTGCCGCAGGCAAAGATCGGCACGGAATACGGCGCGGCCAAACTCAACGGTGAAATGTCGGAAAGCAGCAATAAACTCCGGCTCTTTCCGCTGTATGCGGGGCAGAGCAAGGAGCAGCTGAGCTATCCGCAGGCGGCGCGGTGGCTGCTATGCGTGAACGGCTATGATGACACCTCCGCGAAGCCAAAAGGAAAGGGACTTCCGTCCGTAGGAGCCGGGTGGCTGGGCAAGATCGGTTTTATTCAGGCACAGGGCGAAAATCTGTACGAGACCCTGATGCTGAACCTGACGCTGCTGCGCGACGGCCGGGAATGCTGGGGCGAAAGCAAGCCCTGTTGGGAATTGGAAGCACCAAAGAGCGCGGAACGGACAGAAATTTGCTGCCCGGATAACCCGGCACAGCTGCTCACCCTGCAATCCAGAAGGCTGTTGCTGCACAGGACAGGGGAGAATGTGGATGGGTTCTGTCTGCTGGGAGGAGATTTCTTTCCCAGAGAAAACGTCTTTGCCGAACAGATGACCATCTGGCGCACGATGCCAATCAAGAAAAATGAACCGGTGGTGTTTGTGCCCTGCCGTCATGACCCGGCTAAACAATTCTGGCGGGAGTTCCCGGCGGTCTTTTGTCAGGACAGCGGGCATCGCCCGGGCGTTGTATGCTGGATCGAAAAGTTGCAGGAAAAGAGATTGAAACTTCTGGATCCCCGCAGAAAAATACATTTCCGCATCTCCGGTGTCCAATATGGCGATAAGGACTTCTTTGTAAATGATTCTTTCAGCGACAGCCTGACCTTTCAGGCAGGGATTTTAGATGAGATAGGGCGCCCATGGCAGAGCCGGATCGTCAGAGAAATCGAGCGCTGTGAACAGACAGCGGCGCTGATCGGGCGTTTTGCACAGGAACTGGCAATTGCCGCCGGTGACCGGAATGAAAATGCAGGCGGCGCGGTTCGTGCACAATTCTACTTTGCGGTGGATCAGTCTTTCCGGCAGTGGCTGCAGGCAATCGACCCGGAGCAGGACGACCCGGATGAGGCAGCACTGCGCTGGCAGGCGCAGGCACGCAGCATCGCGGAAAAGCTGGGAAAGCAGATGGTGATGGAGGCCGGAAATGCCGCCCTAAAGGGACGCCGCATTGTGGTGGATAAGGACAAAAAGACCGAGCGCACCATCCTGTACACCGCGCCAAAGGCCTATAATCATTTCCGCGCAAGGCTTTGGGAGATCTATCCCAAAACAGAACCATAAAGGGGGAATTGTATGAAAACACAGGACGTCAAACTGTATGCGGCGCAGCAGCTGCACAGGCTTCAGGCTCTGCCGGACAACCAGCGGCGGGCAGAACTGGCAAAGCTGCGGCGGGGTATCGGCCACGCACCCGGTGAGCTGCCGGAGCTGTGGGGATGCTTTTTGCTGGGAATGCCGGAAAGCTTTCAGGGCCGCAGTGCTCCCTCGGCGGCAGAGTGGGCGGTCTACCTTGCCCTGACCCTGTATGCTGTGCATCAGCAGGGGAATGACCGCCCTATGAACTGCCCCGGCAACACGCTGGGGCGTGCGGTGCGGCAGCTGGCAGAGCGGAGCAGTGCCGGACAGGACTGGACCGAGGCCAGTGTGCTCCGGCGGTTCAATGCGCTGGCCACCGCAGAAGAAATTACCGAGATCAGCCACCATCTGCGGGGCATGATCCAGTTGTTGAGTGCGGCAAAGGATGGCGGCATCCCGCTGGACTATCCGCAGCTTGCGGCAGACCTGTATGAATTGCAATGCACCGACCCGCGATATGCACAGATTCCTGCCAATGTCCGTCTGCGATGGGGACAGGACCTGTACCGCGACCCGAAGCCTGCACCGGATGAGAAAGAAAAGGAGAATTGACCATGAATAAGCGCCTGTATGTTGATTTCCACATTTTGCAGACCGTCCCGCCCAGCTGCATCAACCGGGACGATACCGGCAGCCCCAAAACAGCCGTGTACGGCGGTGTGACCCGTGCCCGGGTATCCTCGCAGGCATGGAAGCATGCCATGCGCGCAGCCTTTGCGGAGAATGCTCAGCTGGACGTGGGCAAGCGCACCAAAAAGGCCGCAGAACTGGTAAAGGAGCAGATCCTTGCACTGGCCCCGGAACTGGATGCGGACAAGCTGGCAAAGAAAGCACTGGAGAATGCGGGCATCAAGAGCGACGATAAGGGCACCAAGGCACTGTTCTTCATGAGCGTTGCGCAGGCAAAGGCGTTGGCAGAGCTGGCTGTGGAGGGCTCTGCGGATAAAAAGCAGTATCGGGATGCCCTGAAAGCGGCGCCCTCGATGGACATGGCGCTGTTTGGCCGCATGGTGGCAGATGACCCTTCTCTGAACTATGACGCCGCTGCACAGGTGGCGCACAGCATCTCCACTCATGCTGTGCAGAACGAGTACGATTACTTTACTGCCGTGGATGACTGTCAGGCAGAGGACAACGCCGGTGCAAGCCATCTGGGCACGGTGGAGTACAACTCCTCCACCCTGTACCGCTATGCCACAGTGAACGTGATGGAGCTGGCCGGGCAGCTGGGTGCAGCGCAGGCAGCGGAGACGGTGCGGGCCTTTGGTGAGGCGTTCCTCTTCTCCATGCCCACCGGCAAGCAGAACACCTTTGCAAACCGCACGCTGCCGGATGCGGTATATGTGACCCTGCGGGAGGATCAGCCGGTGAACCTGTGCGGCGCATTCGAGCGTGCCGTGCCCCGCAGTGCGCAGGGTTACGCAGCACCTTCCAAGGCAGCACTGGCGCAGTATGCGCAGCAGATGTACAGCAGCTTTGCCGAGGCCCCGGCGCAAAGCTTTACCGTGGGCAGCGGGCTGGAGGAACTGGCTCCGGCGCAGACGGCAAAGGCGATGCTGGACGCACTGGAAAAGGCTGTCCGGGATGCGCTTGCCGGAAATGAGGTGGGGTAATGGCAACGCTGTTGCTTCGGCTGGCAGCGCCTTTGCAGGCGTGGGGCGCGGACTCTAAATTTGAGACCCGCAAGACGGGCCGGGAACCCACCAAGAGCGGCGTGGTCGGTCTGCTGGCGGCAGCTCTGGGGCTGCGGCGGGACGAGAGCGAAGCGTTGACCCGGCTGACCGGGCTGCGGTTCGGTGTCCGTGTGGAGCGGGAAGGGCAGCTGCTGGTGGACTACCACACGGCAAAGACGCAGGACGAAAAGACCTCTTATGTGACCTACCGCCATTATTTGCAGGATGCCGTGTTTCTGGCCGGGATCGAAAGCACCGACACCGCCCTTTTGCAGCAGCTGCAGCAGGCACTGCTGCACCCGGCGTTTCCGCTGTATCTCGGTCGCCGCTGCTGCCCGCCTACCCTGCCGCTCTGTCTGGGCGTATGCCCGGGCAGCTTGCAGGAGGTACTGCAAGCGGAACCGCCCCTGTGCCCGGGACGGCAGAGCCGGATCCTATTGGACGCCGATCCGCTGGAGCCGGGCACGGCTCCGCAGCGGGATGTGCCGGTGAGCTTTGACCCGCATCATCGGCAATACGGCTACCGCTCGGTACGGGAGCTTTGGCAAAAAGTGCCGGACAGCCCGGAGGCTACGGAGCACGACCCATTCCGGGAATTGTAAAAAGGGGGCGAGAGAATGTATTTATCACGGGTAGAAATCGATCCCACCCGCCGCAGCACCATGGCTGCGCTGGCGGCACCGCAAAAACTGCATGGCGCAGTGGAAAGTGCTTTTGCAGGGGAGCGCCGCCGCAGGCTGTGGCGGTTGGATCGTCTGGGAGAGCGGCTGTATCTGCTGCTGCTCAGCGAGGATGCACCGGAGCTGTCCGGCATGGTGGAGCAGTTTGGCACCGGAGCGGCTGCAGAGACCCGCAGCTACGACCCGCTTTTGCAGCGGGTGGAGCCGGGCAGCTGCTGGCAGTTCCGGCTGACTGCAAACCCCACCAAAAGCTGCAAAGACACCCAAAACCCCGCAGCGCGGGGAACCGTGGCCGCACATTGCACAACACAGTACCAGAAGCAGTGGCTGTTGGAGCGCGCTGCAAAGCACGGCTTTGCCCTGCGGGAGGAGGAATTTACCGTGACCCGGGTGCAGTGGCAGCATTTTGCCAAGCACGGCACCCGGCCGGTGACCCTGTTGGCAGTGACCTACGAGGGCGTTTTGCAGGTGACCGATGCAGAGCAGTTCCGGGCACTGCTGTGTCAGGGCATGGGGCGCGGCAAGGCCTATGGCCTTGGGCTGATGACCGTTATGCGCGGAGGAAACTGAGAGGGACGAGATGCCGGGCATGATCCGGCCGGACCTGCAGGCGCTGGCGCAGCATTTTCAGCTGGCAGAAAAAGTGGAGCATCGCGCCCTGCCGGATTGCCATTTGATACAACAGGTTTATTGCAAACTGAAGGAAACAGCGGTACAATAGCAACGGGAGACACGGTGCTACGGGATCTTTTTAGTCTTTTCCCCGCATAGGCGGGGGTGATCCCCATGCTTGTTCATGGTATGGCAGCTCCATCTCCTTTTCCCCGCATACGCGGGGCTTACCAAAAGACCCCTCGCAAGGTTTTGTGTGAGCGCCTGAAAAAAGTACCCATAAAGCAAACGAACCGCCCCGGTTTCCGTGATGGAAGCCGGGGCGGTTTTGTATGCAGGAGGCGGGGGCAAGGACTGTTCTTCCGCCCGACGCTTTCTGGCATTTCAGGGAAAAATGCGCAAACAAAAAGCAGGCAGTGTCGTGGAAAGGAGGAGGAAAGCGACACTGCCTGCTGTATAGGAACCCCTGAACATTGCGGCTTGATCAGGAGGGATTTGGTAGTCTGTCCGCCGTTCTGGCTATTGCCTCGCATAGAAACGGGAGACAGTTTTTTATGGGCCTGCTGTGCGCCGCTGCTGCGGCCGCACCCGCAGGGAAATGTGCCTGCATGGGCTTTGCGGGGAGAACCTTTCGGAGGTTATGGGGGATGTCCGTTCCGTTCTCCCTGAATGCACCCTTATTATGCCAGACAATCGTGGCAATTCTTTGTGGTAAATTTGAACAGTTTGCAAATAAACGCCCTGCCCATGAAAAAAGACTGCTGAAAAGTCCGCGCTTCTCAGCAGTCCGAATCTGTAATTTTTCCGCGTTACACCCCAAAGAACTCCTTGGCGATGTCGGCGCTGCGCTTAGCGTCCTTGGCGTACCAGTCCGCGCCGATCTTTTCGGCGTATTCCGGGGTCAGCACGGCACCGCCTACCATGATCTTGCAGTCCAGCTGCGCCGCGTGCAGGGCGGCGATGGTCTCCTCCATGCTTTTCAGGGTGGTGGTCATCAGCGCCGAAAGGCCTACCAGATGCACGTCCTTTTCCCGCACGGTGTCCACCACCGTCTCCACCGGCACGTCCCGGCCAAGGTCCAGTACCTCAAAGCCGTAGTTTTCCAGAATGACCCGGACGATGTTCTTGCCAATGTCGTGCACATCGCCCTTGACGGTGGCAAGGACGATACGCCCCTTGCTGGCGCTGCCCTCGCCCTTTTGGGCAATGGCAGTTTTGATCTCCTCAAAGGCGCTCTGGGCGGCGCTGGCAGCCTGCAGCAGCTGCGGCAGGAACAGGGTGCCTTTTTCGTACTTGGCACCCACGATGTCCAAAGCGGGGATCAAGGCTTCGTCCACCACCTCCAGCGGCTGCTTTTCTGCCAGCAGGGCGCGGGTATGGGCGGCGGCGTCACCTTTCAAGCCCTTTTCCACCGCTTTCATCAGGGCGGCGTAGGGGCCGGTAAGCTCTGCTTCGGCAGCACTGGCGGCAGGCACGGCTTTTGCAGCCTGTGCCAGCGCGGTGCTGGCGGGCACGCGGTCGGCAAAGCGCTCTATGTACTTTGTGCTCTGCTTGTCCCGGTTGGTCAGCACGTTGTAGGCGTACACCGCCGCCATCATCTC
>ERZ1032445.522-NODE-522-length-9771-cov-6.622478_pt1 | contig 9771 bp, 8 predicted proteins | sample MGYA00518161_ERZ1032445 | MGnify/ENA primary metagenome ERZ1032445 (study PRJEB33719, sample SAMN04261326) | wastewater metagenome | biome: periurban shantytown; feature: human; material: feces | host: Homo sapiens | place: Peru: Lima | collected 2013-01-24 ...
GCCACGAATCACCGCGCCGCGCCACCGAAGGCGCGATACTGGCAAACCTGCCTCCATCGCACAGCCCCGGCCACGCGCGACGCACATAATACGACATCATCGCGCCGCATGCTCGGTGTCCCTCCCCGACCCCTCCACCCCCAAATGCCGCCTGTCGCGCGGTTTTTGTACTGCGCTGAGAGTATTCAAGAGAGTATGACAGTAAATTCCTCGACCATGGTCAAAGAGTTCACCAATCCGCTGAAGGAACCGATCGACGACGATATCAACCTGTTTGATTTCCTTGACCGCCGCGCCCAGCGCGACCCGGACGGCTCGGCCGTCGAATACAAGGCGGACGGCGGCTGGAAGTCGTTCTCCGCGACGCAGTTCCGCGACCTGGTGATCGCCCTGGGCAAGGGCCTGATCGGCTTGGGTGTGAAGAAGGGCGACGCCGTGTCAATCGTGTCGCGTACGCGCTGGGAATGGACCGCGCTCGACATGGCCATCATGGCGGTCGGGGCGCTCACCGTCCCGGTCTACGAGACGAATTCCGACGCTCAGGTGAGCTGGATCTTCAACGATTCGCAGGCCACGATCGCGTTCGCCGAGGACGACGGGCAGCGCGACAAGATCGAATCCATCCACGATGAGGTGCAGTCGCTGCGCAAGGTGTTCGTGATCGAGGCCGGCGCGCTCGAAGCCTTGCAGGCGTATGGCAAGGAAGTGAGCGACGAGGAGTTCTGGGCGCGCAAGAACGACGCCCACGGCGACGACCTCGCGACGATCGTCTACACGTCCGGCTCCACCGGCACCCCCAAGGGCGTGGAGCTGTCGCACCGCAATCTGGCGTTCCTGTGCCTGTCGGCCATGCAGTACATGCCCCGCGCCTGCGCGTGGCCCGACCGCCGTCTGCTGCTGTTCCTGCCGCTGAGCCACGTGTTCGCGCGGTTCATGGAGCTGCTGAGCTTCTGCGGCACGCTGACGTTGGGACTGAGTTCCGACATGAAGACGATCGTCAAGGATTTCGAGTCGTTCGGCCCGACGCTGCTGCTGGCGGTGCCTCGCGTGTTCGAGAAGGTGTATAACGCAGCGTCGCAGCGCGCCGGCAAGGGCATCGCCGGCAAGATGTTCCTGCGTGCGGCGGACGTGGCGCGGGATTGGTCGAAGGCCGAGCAGGCCGGCGAGAAACTGCCGTGGCGGGGGCGCCTCGCCCACGGGTTCTACGAGTTGGTGGTGTACAAGAAGATCCGCACGATTTTCGGCCCGAACGCCGACTTCGCCATCACCGGCGGCGCCCCGATGGACGCCAACCTTTCGCACTTCTTCAACGGCATCGGCATGCCGCTGCTTGAGGGCTACGGCATGACGGAGACCTGCGGGCCGGTGTGCGTGAGCCTGCCGGAGAACAATCGGATCGGCACGATCGGCATGCCGATGAGCGGCGTCACCGCGGGTATCGCGGACGACGGCGAACTGTGCGTACGCGGCCATCTGGTCTGCCGCGGATACCACAACCATCCCGATGTGACCGCCGAGCAGATCGTCGACGGCTGGCTGCACACCGGCGATCTGGGCGACATCGACGAGGACGGCTTCATTTCGATCACCGGCCGCAAGAAGGATCTGATCATCACCGCCGGCGGCAAGAACGTCTCCCCCGGCCTGTTGGAGGCCGCCGTGATGACATCGCCGGTTGTGAACCAGTGCCTGGTCATCGGCGACCGGAAGCCGTTCGTGGCCGCGCTGGTCACGTTGGATCTCGCCGATGCGAACGCGTGGCTGAAATCGCAGGGCGCTCAGGAGGAGTCCGACCTGGCGTCGCTGGCCCGCAATCCGATCGTGCACACCGAAGTCGAGCGTGCGGTGAATCAGGCCAATGAGGGCGTGTCTCGCGCCGAGTCGATCCGCAAGTTCGAGATTCTGCCCGACGAGTTCACACAAGACAATGGCATGCTGACGGCCAGCCTGAAGACCCGCCGCGCGCAGATCGTCGCGCACTACCGAGAACTGATCGACACTGTGATCTACGTGCCGAAGAAGAAGTAGGCTCACCCGGCCTGCAGTCGCCACGTTGTTTCCTGTTTGCTTGTTCCAGTGTTCGCGCATGCGGTTGCCGTTGGCCGCTCCCGCTTTGCGGTTGCAGCTCGCGCGTTCGGGTCCGTTGTATCCGTCGCGCCGGTCGTTATGTCCGAGGTCCCATGCTTGGCCGCGGGTGACGGGCAGGTGGCAGCGGGTGTATGAGCATCTGCGTAGTGCCATTTGTTGTTCGCCTAGTCCTGCGGTCGTTAAGATTCACTGCGTGTCGCGTGTTCTCGGGTTGCATATCTCTCGGCGTCAAGCAGGTCGCCGAACGCCTCGGCATAACCAGCGGCGGCCTGCTCAACCTCAAGCTCCCCGAACCCGACGCCATGATAGGCCGCACGCGCGGCTGGCTCCCGGAGACGATAGACGGATGGAACGCGAAGCGTCCCGGTCGGGGCGTCGGCGGAGGCAGACCCCGGAAAAACAAGTGACTGGCATACGCGGTTGGCTTCGAACCAACGACCTGCGGTCTTGGAGACCGCCGCTCTACGTCTGGTGCGAATCAAGCGATATATGCGGCGTTCGGCACGCCGCGTCAATCAGCCGACGGCACGCCTGCCGCGGCAACCGAAATCGTCTGTGCATCAACACTAACAACCGTTCGCGCGGTTCGCTAGAGGTCGTGAGGTTTTTTCGCCTTTCGCGCTCTTCCCGGGCATGCCGGCCGCGCTTGGGCCGTGCAGCCGGCTTGGAATCCAGTCGGCACAGGGTATCCGCAGGGGAAGCTGCACTGCGTTTGCGCCGGCTGCTTTCGCGCATCGGCATGACTCATTTCGCTCGCGACGCGCCGGCCGGGTACGGCGCGGATGCCGAATCACCGGCATCGCCGCGGCATCCGCAGGCGCGTTGACGCTGGCCACGTCGGCGTTCATGTTCCGATTTGTCCTTGACACGCAGGCGCCGCTTTCGATGATGAAACTGGTCAGGGCCGGTAAGGTTCCCGGCGCCAAGCTGGAGGGCGTGCGCCGTGATGCAGCCGAGGAGGCAAGGGCCGCGCGCTGGTTCGAGCGGGTCAAGGAGCCCGTGGAGGTCCGCAGTGAGGATGGTCTGCGGCTGCACGGCTGGATGATGCCGGCCGCGCGCGGCACGCGCGAGAACGATGCAACCGGCACGGCGACGGGCGAGGCCACCGGAAGCAGCGTGAGCGGCGGCACTGGCAGTGGCAGTGCGGCTGTGGATGAACCCGGCATTGGCGATGCGCGCGATATCGCCGACGGGGACGAGAGCAGTGGCGGCACTGGTACGCCCGGGCCGCGCGTCGCCAAACCGAACGCCGTCGGTGCGGCTGTCGCCGATGCAGACAGCATCAGCGCGAACATGCATGCAACCCGCGCCAGCGTTATCCATGAACGGAGCCGTTCCCTACTGCCGCTATCGCCGGCGCACCGATATGCGATCTTCTGCCACGGATACACCGGCGGCCCGCGGGCACGAGCTGAGCGAGGGCCGTTATATCGGCATGGGATGGCTTGACCGGCGCGACCTCATGCGCTGGATTTCGCTGATCGTGCAGGCCGACCCTCACGCGAGGATAGTGCTGCACGGCGTGTCGATGGGCGCCACCGAAGTGATGATGACTGCCGGGCAACGTGTGCGCGGCGATCGAGGATTGCGGTTTCGCGTCGGTGTGGGATCAGTTCGCCGACAACACGGTGTCGATGTATCACCTGCCGCAGCGGTGGATGGCGATGCCCGCGCTGGCCGGCATGAGCCTGTTCTCCCGGCGGAAGGCCGGTTACGGGTTCCGGCAGGCCTCCAGCGTGGCACAGCTCGCGCATGCCACCGTGCCGATGCTGTTCATCCACGGCACGGATGATGCGTTCGTTGATCCCCGGCAGCTGGATCGCAATGTCGCCGCATGCTCCAGCGAGCGCAAGGAACGGCTCGTGGTCCCCGGTGCCGGTCACGCCATGAGCGCCAGCACCGACCCGGAACGGTATTGGTCGACGGTCGACCGATTCGTCAGCGATGCGCTGGCCGGATGAGCCGTAAAGCCCGACCGGCTGGGCCATTTACGGGCTGTGGAGGGCGAACAGAACGCGAAAATACGGGTTGAAATAGCCGAAATCCGCAATTCCCCGTGTGAAATCGCCGTTTTTCGAGCTCAAAACGGCGATTTCGCACGGGGAATTGCCCAGAACGGCTATTTCAACCCGTAATTTGACGAGGATGATGGGGGGGTAGATAGGGGGGTAGCGATTGCGGTTGGACGCGATTGCGGTTGGACGCTTTCACTTCGCGCTGAGCCTTGCCTGGCTCATGGCTTACATTGTGGTCGCATCACTGCCATCGGAGCTGTACGAGGAACCGGAACCGCTGGAGCTGCCGTCGAAGCCACTGGAACCACTGCCGAGCTGGCTGTCCGACTTCCCTGAGCCGCCATACTGCTGAGACTGCCCATTGCCGAATTGGCCGCCGCTGGGCGGCTGCCCCATGCCTCCGGGCATCTGCATCTGCTGGCTGCTGCCCGTGCCATCTTCGTCGTCGGTCAGCGCGTTCACCGCGAGCGCTCCACCGACGCCGCCCACGAGGCCGCAGACCAGAGACACCACGGCGAGCAATGCCCACGTCTTACCGCTCAACGCGTGTTCGCCGCCCTTCGAGCCTTTCGGCGTCGGGACCTGACCGCCCATTGCTCCAGGCATCGGCCCCCGGCCGTTCCAATCCGCACACAACGGCATCCGGCCGCCCTGCGCGTTCGCATCTGGTGTATTCGCGCCTCGCACGTTCGCGCCCTGCGCGTTCATGTTCTGGCCACTCACCGCTTGCATATTTCCCGGCTGCGGATTCATTGCCTGCGTCGGCGCATTCTGCGCGTACCACGCCGCACGCGATCCCTCGCCGTAGCTCCCCGGCATCGGACCGTTCGGCGCATAGCCGGAACTGCCCGGAGCTGCCGCGAGCCTATACCCAGCCGAGCCGTATCCGGCGGTTCCGCATCCAGCAGCCCCGGTCCCGGCAGCCCATTCGGCGTCTCCCAGACCAGCCGCACGATTCCCCGCATACTCGTCTGTACCGCCGTTGTCTGCCGCAGCCCGGCCACCATCGGCCCGACCAGCCGCGGAACTGGGCTCCACGCCCCAGCCGCCCGCCGAACCGTTAGTCACCGAAACATCAGCCACAGCGGCGTCATTCACAGCCGCTTGACGCTGCTCCGAACCGGTGACGTTCGCCGCCGCCTCGATAGCGACGCCCTCGATGGCACCATCCGCGCTGTTGCCGCTCTCGCCGCCATTCGCATTGTTGACATTGTTGCTGTTGTTGCTGGTCATGATGACTCCTTTGACAACTGACTGATGAAGTGATTGCTGATGTTGATGTCTGGCACGCCGCCATGGTTATGCCATCGTCCACGCTGTCGATGTGCCGAACCGGCTGTCGAACTCGCTGCGGTCGATGGTGTCGCTCGACAGCTCCGTGTCGCCCCGGCCGAGACCGAGGTCGAATACGAGCCGGTCACCGTGACGGTCACGTCGCCGCTGCCGGAGACCACGGTCTTGCCGTTCGCCACGATGGTGACGGTGTTGCCGTCGCCGCCGCCGGAAGCGACGTTGAGCGCGGAAATGGTCGTATCCTTCGCCACCACCCACGTGGACGTGCCGTCGACATTCACAGTGATGGGGGCGTCGCTCGCCGTGCCCGTGCCGGAGCCGGCCGCCGCGTTGTCCGCGATCGTCGCCGCGTCGGTGTCGAAATCAAGCTCAGTGTTGTTCTGCAGCACCACATCGGCGGTCGTGTTGGTGAAGTAGAACATCGACCCTGATCCGATGGCGGAGCTGAGTGTGGAATCGACCGACTGGAACGTGGCGTGCTCGCCGGTGCTGGCTTCCGCGTCGCCCGAGGTGGACTGGTAGATGATGATGCCGTTGGCGATCGGATCGGATGCGGTTTTGCCGGTGACCGTGCTTTCCAACGTCGAATCCTTGATCGGGATCGTGTTGAGGCCTTCCATGCCGGCGATCTGGCTGCCGGATGAGGTTCCGGAGACGTTGTTCACCTGAATGTCGCCGGTGGAATACAGCAGCGGGGAGCCGGAGCCGGCGGTGCTCAGCGTCGCATCGGCGAGAGAGATCGATCCGCCGCCTCGATCGGTGGCGACGATGGCGCTGTGGCCGCCCTGCGTGTCCGCGGTGATCTTGTTCGCCAATATCGTGCCGCCGTAGGTCGCGTCCAGCCCGCGTGAATTGTCGGCCATGGTCTCAATCGATGTGTCGTTGACGAGCGCCGTTCCGGAATCGGTGGCGAAGACGCCGTTCGACCCGGAGCTGGAGGCGGTGATGTCGGTACCGTCGATGACGGTGGTGGAGTCTTCGCCGACGGTGAGCGACACCGAGTTGGTGCCGGAATAGTCGTATTGCATGGTGTTGGCGCAGCCACCGAAGTTGCCGCTCGGCGGCTGCATGGTTGAGGCGGAGCCAGCGGAACCGGCCGAGAGGTGCCGAATCAGCACCATGCCGCCGGCGCCCGCGCACAGGCCACCCGTGAGGGCGACCATCCGCCTCGTCGCGATTACCGGCGATCGACGCAGCCGTGAGCCGCCGGGGCTCGCATGGGGTTGCATGTCATGGGGTTTCATGGTCGTCGTCCTTTCCTTGGATTGACTCCATTGAACGACGGCTTTCCTAGCGGCCCCTACGCCTGACGTTGAACCGTCCTGCAACCTTGCGGAACGGTTTTCGAATGTTTTCTGGATGCTTTCTGGATGCTCTTAGACGGAACGCGCTCTCAAAACTCGCAGATACAGCCCCAGAATCGACATTCTGGGGCTGTATCTGCGAATTTTGAGAGCGCGGTTTCGCCTACAATCCGTATTCCTCGCGCGCGAAGCGCTCCAGCACCGGAATCGACCGCTTCACCTTGTCGGTGTCGATGCAGTAGGCCATGCGGAAGTACCCGGACACGCCGAAACTGTCGGACGGCACCAGGATCAGGTCGTATTCCTTGGCCTTCATGCAGAAGGCGTTCGCGTCGGCTTCCAGCGCCTTCGGGAAGATGTAGAACGTTCCGCCCGGGCGCACCACGTCGAAGCCGATCGAGGTCAGCGCATCGTACAGCAGGTTCATGTTCGTCTCGTACACGCTCAGGTCGCTGGTCTCGTCGATGATCTTCGCCACGGCGAGCTGCATGCTGGAGCTCGGGCAGTTGTGGCCGGTGCCGCGCGAGATCTGCCCGCACATCGGCACGATGAGTTCGGCGTCGGTCGCCCGCGGGTTGACTGCCACGTAGCCGATGCGCTCGCCCGGCAGGCTCAGCGACTTCGACCAGGAGTAGCAGGTCAGCGTGTTGTCGTAGAACTTGGCCGGATACGGCTGCGTGCCGCCGTCGAACACGATCTCGCGGTAGGGCTCGTCGCTGATCAGGAAGATGTCGTGACCGTATTCAGCCTGCTTCGCCCGCAGGATACCCGCGAGCCGGTCGAGCGTTTCGGCCGAATACACCGCGCCGGAGGGATTGTTCGGCGTGTTGATGAGCACGACCGCCACCTCGGGGTTCAGCGCCGCCTCGAACGCCGCGAAGTTGATCTGGAAACTCTCGATGTCGGCGGGCACGACGGTCAGCCGTGCGCCCGCGCCTTCGACATACGGATGGTATTCGGGGAAGTATGGCGCGAACGTGAGCACTTCGTCGCCGGGCTTGGTGACGGCCCGCAGCGCGTGGGCGAGCGCACCGGCGGCACCCGTCGTCGGGAAGATGTGGCCGGCCGTGTAATCCATGCCGAAACGCCGGTTGAGGCTTTCGGCGATGGTGCGGCACGCCTCCGGGTTGCCCAGCGACGGGCTGTATCCGTGGAGCGCGACCGGATCGGCGGTCTCGTACATGTCGATCATCGCCTTGGTGAAGCTGGACGGGCACGGCACGCTCGGGTTGCCCAGCGAATAGTCGAACACGTTGTCGTATCCGATTTCGGTGCCCCTTGCGGTCGCGTATTCACTCAGGGTTCGAATGACCGATTTGCCGCCGAGCATGGCTTTGTATGTTTCGTTGATCATGGCACAACCTCCCCGTTGGACTCTGGTTTCGTTTTTACCACCGACCACGCACAACAGGGCATGTCGCCGGTTGTTGTTGGGTTCGCGCGGGTTGGGAACCGGGTATATTGACGGGTAACCGGTCACCCGCCCGGCCCTTAGCGGCTCCGGACGACAAGCATAGCCCCGCCGCGGCGGAAAGGAGGCGCACGACGCCCAACATCATCGATTATGCACGTTCCGAGACCCGCCCGTTCGGCGTCGACGCGCTGGTGCTGGCGTCGCTCGTCTATCAGGACATGCCGGCATGCGTGCGGACTCTGGCCGCTGTCGAGGCACGATCCGGCACATTCCGCAGACGTCTGAGCAGCATCGACGTGCGCCATCCGGTGCGCTCGATTCGCCATTTGGCCGCCCCGGAGTTCGGCGACGCAACGCTGGCTTCGGTGTCGGAGGCGCTGACCCCCGATGATTTTCATGTGGAGAGCGGCCATAACGGCCTCGCCGACCCGCGCCTGACGCAGGAGCTGTACGCCGCCATCGGAGTCAATCCGCGCTTTGCCTGCGTTCGCGTGGACGCATCCGACGAGCATTTCAGCGAGGAACAGCAAATGCAGTTGCGGGTTGTACGCTCCGACCAGAAGGGCGTGATGCAGCATCTGACGTTCTCCTGGCAGGTCTCGGGCAATGATTTCGAATATCTGCCGCAGGTGTCGCCGAGTTCCCAGCTGTTCAACCGGTCGTTGAACGGCTGGCCGGAATCGTTGAGCACCGAGGACCGCGAGCGCGCGGTGGACGCCCTGTTCTCCGTGCTGCGGTCGAGCCATGACGACAGCATTTCCGATCTCATGGCAGCCGGCCTGAAGGCCGTTCCCACGATGATCAACACGTTCGTGGGTCTGTCGGAGGCGGATCGCCGTCATCTGATCGAAGCGATGGGGCTGCTCATGGCCGCGGTCCGGTCCCGTTCCTCGCGGTAGCCGTCTCGTGGCCGAACCCTGTTTCGCCAACCGAGAAAAATGGGCAGTTCGCCTATTTTCCGATTCATCCGCCTCACAATCCGCCCTACAATAATCCATATCACACATATAGACATAGTGCCCAATAAACGATAGCCGCACGTCACGCAGGAAGGGAACCATCATGCCGCGCCCACGCAAGGATTCCGAGATACTCTCCGCGACCGAACGCCTCGAAAACGCGTTCTGGGAGCTGCTCGCAGACCACGAATACCGCAAGATCACCGTCACCGAAGTCGTACGCGAGGCGCATGTCAACCGCAACTCGTTCTACTACCATTACGCCAGCCTGCCGGAGCTGGCCGATTCGGCGATCATGCACGCCGTGGAGCACTCGACCGTGCAGGCGCCACGCGCCGACCTCAATCCCGACATCGAATGGAGGCGCCAATGCTCCCTGGTGATGAACGACCCAGTTCAGCGGCAGCGGCTCGACCGTCTGGCACTGCTCGCCGGCAGCCATAGCTCGCCCGAGCTCATCGAGTCGCTGAAGGACTTCGGCCGTCTGATGATCATCAACGACCTCCAGCTCGACGCCGACAACCTGGATCTGAAAACCGACCTGATGCTCGACTTCACCGTCGGCGGTATCCTCGCGGTGCTGCGGCGGTGGCCGGAGCTGAGCAAGAAACTCTCGGTCGACGACCTGCTCAACGAGGATGTCGCCGTACTCGCCATGGGAGTGTACCTGTCGATGTCGAAGGAGAACATGCTGGCCT